>ENA-OREC01001236-OREC01001236.1-marine-metagenome-genome-assembly--contig:-NODE-1236-length-12557-cov-13.066106_pt1 | contig 12557 bp, 11 predicted proteins | sample MGYA00248626_ERZ508543 | MGnify/ENA primary metagenome ERZ508543 (study PRJEB26211, sample SAMN05518279) | marine metagenome | isolation source: Puget Sound, Washington, USA | host: Bankia setacea... | reverse complement strand
ATCATTGCTCAAACAACGACGATATCAACACAACGAACGTATCATTGCTCAAACAACGACGATATCAACACAACGAACGCATCATTGCTCAAACAAATGTTAGAAGACAAATCTCTACAAACATGTTGATATATTTTTAGAGTTAGTGATACACATGTTGATGACGATCATGATCCAGTCGTTGTTTACATTCCATTTGTGGTGCACTTCTCAGCCCATCAACGTATTTTCATTTATATAGTAAATATTGTTCTCCGTGAAATGGTGTTGCCTTCACTATTCATGTAATGGTTTCAATGGAATGTTCAGATAACAGAGCATCAAACAATTGCTTCAATTCAAAACTACTGTACATAAATGGTGTACCGAAAGAGTCTGTATCACATCATCATCTGTTCTGCACTCCCATATAATTACTAGTGTAAAAGTAGTTTGAATTTAGGGCTCTAAAAGTACACAGGTTGTCAAAATTGTTCTGGGAGTCTGTGTGTACCAACAACGGCCGTTTCCTACGATAGTTATTTGTCCTTCGAGAATAACAACATGTCTTGCAAATAGTTGGATCCGACGTGTGCTCACAATAAGGAACACTAGAACTTTGTACTGGGCACTGTTTGTGTACATTTCTCTGTGAGGAAACATCTCACCAAGCACTGAACGTATAACACAGTGATCACAGTCATGATACCGTGTATTTTATCAGGCTTACATTGTATGCCATTACAAGTTCAACGGTATCGATAGGATCTGGAAGGCTCTTCTTTCATACCAAATTACAACGTGAAAGTAGGATATTCCCACAGAGCAACTCGTACTAAGATTTAGTTTTAATCGTTTTAAACAAGTGTAATATCAAGGTTGAAAGGAGGTATCAACCAAACATCCGCTAACTGCTTTTTAAACAATTGAAGTCTCTTGGGGCAGGAAGGAGTTGTGAGAATGCAATCTGTATGAGGTGACTAATAAAGAAAGCTTCGTCACATTTGATAGGCTTAATAAGCACAGTCGCAGTTTGACGTGGGTTCAATAGTCTCCAGGGAAACAGAATAATTCAATTACTCTCATTTAAACACATGGAAAGGTGCCGGAAAATCTAGTCATTTTCCAGTTGTGAAATGCAACCAAATCTGTGTTAAGAGAAAAAAGATGGAATGACCCATAGCATGCGTAAAAACTCCAAAGACAAATTTACTTACTTGATAGCTAAGGTCATTGAAAGTTTATTAACGCTTTTCTTCGATATTGTAAGAAAATCGTATTATCTATATTTGCTTTAATGCCTAGATGTTCGATATGTCTATCCGATAATACAAGACGGTTTAAACAATAATTACCAACAACTCATGCATAACAAACATCCAAATATATGTTACATAGCAACCTGAAACGAATGTTTATTTCATGAAATATGAGAACGTTTGTTTATGGAATTTCATATTGATCATTGAGACAGACATCAGATATGACTATACATCAAATGTCTATCAGTGAGTGTATAACAGACATGTACATATAACATATCTCAAAGGTAATCTGGATGATTGTAGATTTTGGCATATATATGTTGTTAAAACCCTGTCCGTTCACACGTGCTTGCAAAAAGAATAAGCCGTTTACAAGTTTACAAGTCATTGTGTTTGCTTCTGAATATTTGTTCAGATAAAAAAGACTGATATACAAACATACTTTCAAACTGTCGGCGGAGTATGTCCGACAATTAATTAAGTCGGAATGCAAATAGGAATGTATCATATAGTCTGGGCGGGAGAAGATATTTCCAATTTACCCTTTAATATAGGCAGCCGGAACCTTGATTTATCAAACCAGTAGACCCAATTAATTGAAATGTACTCCTTCTTCGTCCTAGGAGTTTCTAGTCCATATTTCAACTAGGGAGAGTGTAACTGACATTTTACTTTATTTATTTCAACACATACCAGATGCTCCGTTTTTTAATAAAATAGACCTTTAATAAAATACACCGTTTTGTAATATATATACCTACACATCTTTTGGTTTGCTATTTAGCCTTCATTATGCTGATATATTTAGGTTATAATTTATTTGGGGAAATTTAGTCCAATTATCCAGCCTACGTTCCTTTCTTTAACCGTTTTTAGCATCACAGAAGATATGTGATTGCAACTGTCGTTACAATTGATATACTATATGACTTAAGTGTAAACTCTCATTCTCTCAACGCCCAACAACTAAGCCAGAATTTAAACATTTAGTTTGGCTAATGATTTCTGAGGCTTAAGACACAATAAAACATGTTCTCGTCAAGTTATTTGCACAAGATAAGTTAACAGAAATATTTTCCAGACATCGATAAATTATTCGTAAAACATCAAAAAAGTTGTTTAAAACACATCGAGTCTGTTTTTGCAAGGTAACACACATAATATCGAGGATTGCTTAAATCTAAGATGTTTTTTTTATACAGCTTCCGTTCCATAAAAACACATAAAGATATCTTGTAAACAAAATAACTCGTCAAGAATACATTTTAATTCACTTAAAATTTAATTCCACAACTTCAACAACGTTATTTAGACATAGTATTTCGCGATAACGAACTATATAATGCCGGTGTTAGAAGATTTGTATCGATATGGACCTTCAACTCATTAACTTCATGAGATTCACCGACTTGAAACTAAACTGATCTGCCAATGATTCTGAAGTTTGGAAGTTGTTACGTTGCGACAAAATGTATCGTTGGAATCTTTTCAGCATCGCTAAGCACTATATGATGCTGACACCTTTACCTGTCGTGTATGTACTTTGACAGAAATGTTTACAGTTTTGGAATACACGAAACATTGGAATACCTCAATTCACAAGGTTTTAGAGCAATTCACATGTTGACATATTTACACCTAACCTGTTTTTTAAGAATACCCGTATATTGTGATGGCATATGCTGGAGATCAACGAATCCAATCAGATTTGGCTTAAAGATGGACTTTCGCTAACAATTGTTTTAACATATTCATCTGTACTTCATAGCCACACAGTACTTATGAAGTAATGCCCTTGTGGAAGATATAGACAACTGAACTCGGTCCTATATAGTCAGCACCACATCATGTACAATACTGATACGAACTTATATGAAATATAGTAAAATACTTGAGGTGCTTGGTACACGCACTCATCTGGGTACAACGTTATATGTACTTTAAAGATGCAACCTTAGTCCTAGCCAGACTGGTAACAGCGTGTAAGTGGATTATTAAAATCGTTGCAAGTTAAGTATGTTGTCCTTATGAATCTTGAAATATGCGCCAGTTGTTAAAGTACACGCTACATACAACACGAGTGTTTGTTGTATATTTACATTCGTAAGTTGAGCTCAGCACAAACATAAATGCGGTTCATTTTGCATGAACCGTACGACCTTTCGTGACCTTTGAGTGGGCGGAGTCTCGGTGAAAACATATATTATAGCGCTTTGTCGATCTACTTTTTAAAAAGAAAAAACAAATTCATCATGTTATCAAATTAGGTTTTATTTGGGCTAACTGATTCGTAATCCCAGTTAGATAATGATAGTATAAAAAAACAAAATATAACGGACTAGATATGTAACTGAAACATGAGAAGATAACTCAGTATATACCTGCGATCTTCCTAGCGGTTGTGAATGGCGATATCAAAAGTTACAAGTCATCGTCTTCTTTGTTGAGTTTCGACCTTGTATGTGTACATGTCTAAGTGTTGCTCATCAACGTAAAAAGCAAGCACAAAGAAAGACTCATATTTGACCTATTGTCCGTTAAATTCAGCGCGCTTCATGGATTTGTCGAGTCACCAATCGCGTTCATATCGCATGAACGCAAACAGGTCTTCATTCAATTCTTAAACAATTACTGGATTCCTGACATATATTTTGTATAAAAGACCTAAGATAGAGTGCCTTAAGTATAATGTATATAAATGATGTTCAAGCGTAAGTGATAATGTACCTGTATATAGTACTTTATGTCTATGATGTTACAGCCAACCAGGTAGGAAGGCGGTAATGGTGGTACGGTCAATTTTTCCCCTGACCACACATCACTGTCATGTGGCGTGATTTGTCCGTGGCTCACCATAGCAACCTGCTTCTTCTCTGTTTTAGACTTGGATGTAGAGTGGTATATAGTGCACTGAAATAACAAATGTTTAAAATCTTCAAGTCTGTTCTATGCTACTCACACACAATTCTACTTAAGTATTACTATCAAACCCACCAGATGCTCACAACTCTAAGTTAAGTTAAGTTAAGACAAATGTGTGATCAGCAGGATTTATAATCTCAGTGTTAATCCTAACAATTACTGAAAGTTCTAATGTTTCATACTCTTACCACTGGTGTAGCTAAATAACTTATTCTAGAAAGTCAAAACAATAAAGTACCCAAAAATGCAATAAAAATTGAAGGCCAAGGGGGTGAGGGGTGAGCACTCACAAGTTTTGACATAAAAGTTCCAAATTGTTTTAAATACCGGCAGAATGCACCATTAATCGTCCTAGTTTTCATTGCAGTCACAATCCCTTCATAAGCAGGCTTTAGAAACATTGTTTTCAAAAATTTCTGCAGTTCCCAATCTTTTCAAACAGTGTCAGAATGCATGCTTTAGAGACATTGTTTTAAAAAAGTGTTCTGCAATTCCAAATTGTTTTAAATAGTGTCAGAATGCTTTCTTTAGAGATATTGTTTTAATTTGTTCTCTGCATTTCCAAATTGTTTGAAATACCGTCAGAATGCATGCTTTAGAGATAATCGTTTTCAGAATTTTCTGTGCACTTACAAATCGTTTTAAATACTGTCACAGTGCATGCTTTAGAGACGTTGTTTTCATATTTTTCTCTGCAGTTTCAAATAGCATCAGAATGCATGCTTTAGAGACATTGTTTCTTGAGCAAAAAACTTTACCCTTATTGCTTAGTAACTAAAATAATTTTAGGGCCTTATGGAAGATTGACTTAAATGTCAAATAAGGCCAGTGACACAGTGCTGCGATGCTTTAGAGACATTGTTTTTATTTTTTCTCTTATCTGCAGTTCCAAATGATTTCAAATACCGTCAGAATGCATGCTTTAGAGACATTGTTTTCAATTTTTTCTTTGCATGTCCCAATCTTTTCAAATACCGTCAGAATGCTTTCTTTAGAGACATTGTTTTCATCTCTTATCTGCAGTTCCAAATGATTTCAAATACCGTCCGAATGCATGCTTTAGAGACATTGTTTTCAATTTTTTCTTTGCATGTCCCAATCTTTTTAAATACCGTCAGAATGCTTTCTTTAGAGACATTGTTTTCATCTTTTCTCTGCAGTTTCAAATCGTTTCAAATACCGTCACGTGCATGCTTTAGAGACATTGTTTTCAAAATGTTCTCTGCAGTTCCAAATCGTTTCAAATACTGTCAGAATGCATGCTTTAGAGACATTGCCCTTGGTAGTTATACATCACGTACTTCTTATTTGATCATTTGGTAGTTGCGTTTTGTTGTAAGATCATTGTTTCAAACATGCCAGAATGTGGTGTTGTTCTGTAACTCATAATGATAGTCATGTTCATGCCATATTTTTGAAAATGCGATCGCTTTGATAGTGGTTATCCTTCTTAAAAACATACAGCATGATTGGCCAAAAAAATGTTATGAAAACTAGGTAAATTTTAAGTTTTGTTTCCTATGGCTCCTGAAATGTTGTAAAATGCGTCGATTTGCACATGTTTTTTCTGAGGGATGACCCTCACACCCCCTTTACCCACCGGGCCTACAACTTTCAGATTGCCTAGCTACGCCATTGCTTACATGTACAACGGATTAGTGTAGATTCATAGGTACATTATTGATTTTGCTTTTAACATTTCTAATACATTTGTCAGGAATATGTAATATAGTGCATGAAGTATTTTAGATTAAATCTAAGCCATATCTAATGGTTATAAAATAACAGCCCAAAAGCTGGATTTAACCTCAAGAATAAACTTGAACATCATGTATTGTAAAAGCTAGTGAATGAATTAGTATAAAGCACTAAGCTATAAGTGTTTGTTTTGGCTCTATAGTCTATACCACAGCTATGTGTTCTTATGAATGCAGATAACTTCAACTAACCTTCACACAAATCCATTATATTACAAAATGCAGGCGCTGAAATTAATGTTTGGAAGCACTGATTGCATTGTTTTGCACATTTAGATTTACCACTTTCTCTACCTTAATGATGTACTGAATATATTACGGTTACCATGGATCTCTATAATGCCTACCTGATCTAAAAAGGTTATAAACTTGAATGAGGCATCACTGTAAGTGAAAGTTAGGTGTAAGTTGAATTCTTTTCTCTAGGTAACAGATAATTGATAATCCAGATGTAACTAAGATTAACAACATTCTCTGCTGACAAGGTGTAAATAAACTAGACTATAAACTGCTCATACGCTGGAATCTTGACAATGTAATTAACTTGTTTGTTTCTTAGGACTTTTACTTTTTTTACTTTGGTTCTGATACATGTACTAAGATAACAGATGAGAATAGTTACGGCATATTTAGTGCTTTTGGCTTCTCTGTCTGAGTTGTATAAGTAAATGAACACACTGCAATGCAACTTGTGAGTGTGTATTTGTTTTGTTTGTTTGTCTGATTTAATTAAGAAGTTGCAGGAGACTTTTATCTTGAAAGAGAAAACTCTTTTTTTCATATATTTGCTGCTAAATTGTTTTGGAGTACAATTTGTTTTAAGGGCTTTTTTTCCAATGCCTATACATTGTTGTACCATTGCTATGACTACTATGTGATTATTCAATGTTTCCAAGGATACACTATTTCATAATTTTGAAGTGTTCTACTGTGTTCTAATATAAGCCAATGATACCTTCAATTTGTTAAAGACAGGGGAGTAAATAACATCAGGGGATGACCATTTTCAAATTAGTACTCATCCTGTTTATGACATAGGGTTAGGTAAAACAGATTTCAATAGTTCCCCTTTGTGCCCTGATGTATAAATGCTACATGTATATCAGAGTATTTCCATGGTGCAACCAGATCTTTTAGAAATTATCTGTGTGTATTTAAAACTCAAAATAATCCTCAAAGTAAATGTTTGCTTGTTTTAAGGTTGTAAATGACAGTTCAATCATTCATATCACTGTAAAAAAATGTTTTGAAAAAATGAATATTATATATTTATATAGTCATGTACTAGGTTCCAAATTTAACATTTCTTATTTGGATATAAAGGTGTTTTTTTACATGAGAAAAATACTGTAAATGTTTGTTTGTATCCTTTCTTGATTACTTGTACTAATGTTACCATTTTGAAATACTTTTAATAGCAAGCACAACACTCCTAAACTGTTGATGATAGATTAACACATTATCTGAAGTGTGTACCTGATAATGGAACCTACATTAAGTTTGAATGTACACATCATTTTGAAATATCCCTGACCAAATTCAGAATTCACAAACTTAATCAAGCAAAAGTCGCTTGATAATTCAAAATAGTTTAGATATAATAATTAGACAATTTCTGTGAAAGCAATGTTTTGTAAGCTTCACCTAATGTTGCTTCTTTATAAGGTATTTTTGGGCATTTGCATTTGTAGATTCCAATATAATAATCTTCATGGGCATACCTTGAGCCTTATATCTGTTGAAACTTGAATAAAATGATCACCTACAGGTTGTTTTATCAATACTCCTAGGTGTTCTTTTTGTTCCCAAGTATAGAACCCTGTTTTCTGTGATTGGTTAGTTTATTATACTAAGTGAGATATCAGTCCTTGGACACTTTACATGTAAATAAAGCAGCTTACTGATCTTCAACGTCTGCCAGTATTGCTACAACATTAAATAAATATATTAATTTCATAAACAAAACTGGTTTGACTGAAAATGGGAGCAATATTAAAAAAAACTGAAATAAACCATACCATCATAAGTTTAGCTCTTGATGCGTCCATTCGTCTAGATGAGCCATTAGTAATTTCTGCGTTCAGGAAGATAGTGTCCCCAGGTACATAACCACACCTATCTATGCGAAAATCAGCGTGAATAGGACCAGATTTACAACACAGACAACACAGGTGCTTTGTGTCCTCACCCTGTCCTGCACTCTGAAAGAAGTAGGAAATAACAATATAGTATACTTTGATCTGCACAACAGCTGGGGACTGTTTTACTTAAGCACTTATGCAAAAAGTAAACTTAAGCAATAACTGATTATGTAAAAAAGTAGAGAGAACATTCAATCAAACAACAAGAACAAACTATGTAAAAAACAAAGTTCTGGTGGATTTATAATTAACCTTTTCAGATTTGTTTTTAAGTCTTAGACATGTGCATTAGTTTAAGTTTTGCATAAGTGCTTTAGTAAAATGGTACCCTAGCTTATCATATTGTGCAGTTAAAGTTCCTTTATTAAGAACACTCAAAGTCAAGACCGGTATTATGTATTAAGACCACCTTATTTTAGACCAAAACAACCGATATGTAATTGGTTCTCACTCAGATCAAGTCACTATTAGACCAATCTTTGTAAATCTAGAGGCTGGTCAGATTACTGTATGTAGCTAACTTACCTGCATGTATTTATAACCAAACTACAGTTTCAATTGAACACCACAAACAGCATAAACAACCCTTGGTTAATTGTATTACAAGAGGGAAATGCGGATCCCGCATTAAAGCCTGATTTTTATATTTTTATCCTAATTTTTCAACACAAATGAATGTTTCTTAGTAAGATGCAAACCCTATCATTTGAAGGTCACAATGTGGCAAATCAGTTTAAAGGTCTCGACTAAAGCAACATTGTGTGTGGGTATAAAGTAAATCTGTCAACTAATGAAAAGGTAATAACTGAAAAACAAAACTTTAACACAAATAATTGTTAAAGAACAATGTTGAATATTAAGGTCATCTGAAGGTAAACGTCATGGTGCTACATGTTGTTGAAAAGGTCTTGACCTAAGCAACCTTTATGTGTGAGTATAAAGTAAATCCATTAACTAATGACAAAGCTATTACAGAAATTCAAAACTTTAATGCAAAACGATAAAAGTTGCTGAAGAACAATGTTAAATGTCAATGTCATCTGCAGGTCGAGGTCACAATGAAAAGGTTTTGACCTAAGCAACAATGTGTGTGAGTATGAAATAAATTGGTCGCCTAATGAAAAAGTTATTAGAGGAAAACGAAACTTTAACGCAAATTGTTAACTGTGCTGGCCGGCACTGGCCGCCCGACCACCCCCAACCACCAGCCCACCCACCTGCCTGGACGGGTTTCACCAATCTATAAGCCAAAACAATCAGATTCAAGAGATCTTTTTATAATTGAACATGAAATTGAGGTGCTTTTGTTGATTTATTGTGCAGATGAGCAGACAACAACATAATTTCAGTTGGCATCATCAGCAGCACAATCATCATCATCACCCCACCACCACCATTACCACCACCAACAACCTCATAATCCATTTAAAAAATCTTCCTCACATACTTATCAGTAAAAGCAATATCATTACTCCTATCCCAATTACTATTTGCTTCATCCATACATTCCTGTGTCATCAAAAAACAAACATTACATTATACATAAAATCAAGGATGATACTCTGCAAAAACAAGTGTATTTGGAAACATCTACACGGATATCAGCTGCCAGCACTTTACAAAACCACTGAAACATCTAAGAGAGTACATTAATTGTTTTGAATTACCCAATCACTAGATGCATTGTTATCAGTGTGTGGGATGCTTATTACAAAGGTGTATCTTCAATCTACATTATACCCTAGATAAAACCGTTCAATGGGTTACTGTTCATATAGATATCAACAAACAGTATAACCCTGTTACAGTTATTCCATATCAATGTATATAATTTCATTAGGTGAGTGTATAGTCATACGTATTACTTATTTTATTATTATTATTGATCTGTAAGTTCATAGGTATTTGGGTCAATTGCTGTTTCTTGTGTTGGGGATGACAATCGATCCATTAACATTCGGAAACAGTTATGAACACACTCCTATCAACCTACTGCTTTGACTGTTACCAAAACGCCCATGATACAACTGTTTACTGTAAATTGAGTTGGCAAGTTAGTTATTATGATGTCTATATCTCACAATCGTCTACAGGAGTGTGCATGAGTGGTGATTTTTTGTGCTTTCAAGACAAGTTCACAAAGTAGTCAAACACCCTCTTTTGTAGAATCTTTATGTTAAGATAGTTGCAAGATGGCTATATTTTTGGCAACTGTGGCTTTGGCATGTCAGACTAGTAAAGGGTGGATACCTCTCAAGCATGAGTTTGAACCCGATCACAGGATCCCGTTGTTTCCTTTAACAAAACATGCTTACCCTCATTGCTCAGTACTGGTTGGTTCAGGGAAAGGATTTGAGAGTGATTTACATGCGCAGATCTGCTTGTTTTACAAATGAAATATGTAAAAGTCTTCCCAGCCCCCAACCCAAAAAAACAAACAAAACAACAAAAACAAAAACAACAACAACAAAACAAACCAACATACACACACACAGAAAATAAAACCCACAATGCAGTAAAGATCAATACAGGAATAACAGAAGTACTAAATAGTTAATGTGTCTATTCCGTAGTCACTGGTTTTATATCCTTCAATGAATAGTTCTGTGCAACTGTTTTCTAGCTTATTAATAACAATAATAGTGTTTAAGCAAATCCCTTGAGCTGCACTCATCTATCATGTATTCCCAAACAAAACCTAAACAGTTCAAGTCTCACGATTATCTGTCATACAGCAATTCCCTAACTAAGTGATAATTGATTTAACTACAGCTATTATATGCAGTGGTAGGAAATCCTCATTGTTTGCATGGTTTGGCACAATGCACAACATGCACAATGGAATAACAATTAACCAGAGTTTAATCTCATGGTTTGTAATGTAACAGACTTTGATAAATGTGGCTGTTTAAACTTAAATGATTTGCTGTGTTGTTCTTACAAATACGTTGATTCGTAGGTAAACTTTATATTCTGTTTTTAACATTCCTGACAAGTTTGTCTGAAATACTCGTAGTTTTGCATGAAATATTTTGGATCAAACATGAGTTGGATTAAATTATTATAAAATCAAGGCAAGAGTTGAGCCTGTTACTGAGTCTGAGTTTGTTTGTGACATCAACTGTAAATAGTGGGTTTGAGAAAACAAGGCAGTCCAAAGGACATTTTGTTTTTCTCTCAACCTGACTGGTACGTTGAACCTGACCAAAATTGTACACTATCAATGCATACGTAAATTATAGCGCGGACACAAGCATGTGTACTCTGACCTTTAAATGTCTTGTGTGACCTTGACCTTTTAGGTATGGATCCGAGTTAAGGTCACTGCACATCGTCTCAATGATTACAACATTTGTACCAGTTAGATGGTAATCCATCAATGCATACGTAAGTTATAGCGCAGACACGAGCATGTGTACTCTGACCTTTAAATGTCTTGTTTGACCTTGACCTTTGATGTATGGATCCTAGTCAAGGTCACTGCACATCATCTCAATGAGGACACCGTTTGTACCAAGTTAGATGGTAATCCATCAATGCTACATACATAAGTTATAGAGCGGACACGAAATGCTACGGACGGACGGACAGACTGACTGACGGACGAAATGCATTGCTATTCCAGGTTTACTGTATAAGTACAATACATATCAATGTTACAATACTTACCATAGCCATCTGTTCATTGTTAAGATCAAGGATGGAAATCACTGTGAACATTTTCTTCACCTGGTCATCACACTTCCATGGTCGGTCAATCTTTGCCTTCAGCTGGTACCTCACATTACCAATATGACTCTCAAAGGATGATGGCAGGTTTGGTGGTAAGGTGAAGGTGAATGGGTAGACATGGTGACCTGCCGCTAGCTTCTCACCTACAACCAATTAAGTAACAGGCAAAAAAATAAGACCATCATTGGGACCAATAAAGGGTAGTCTAAATAGAAGGTTGGTCTAAATAGCAAGTTGGTCTAAATAGAAGGTTGGTCTAAATAGCAAGCTGGTCTAAATAGCAAGCTGGTCTAAATAGAAGGTTGGTCTAAACAGCAAGTTGGTCTAAATAGAAGGTTGGTCGAAATAGCAAGCTGGTCTTAATAGCAAGTTGGTCTAAATAGAAGGTTGGTCGAAATAGCAAGCTGATCTAAATAGCAAGTTGGTCTTAATAGCAAGCTGGTCTTAATAGAAGGTTGGTCTAAATAGAAGGTTGGTCTAAATAGCAAGCTGGTCTAAATAGCAAGTTGGTCGAAATTGCAAGTTGGTCTAAATAGCAAGTTGGTCTAAATAGCAAGCTGGTCTAAATAACAAGTTGGTCTCAGTAGCAAGCTGGTCTTAATAGCAAGTTGGTCTAAATAGCAAGCTGGTCTTAATAGCAAGTTGGTCTTAATAGCAAATTGGTCTAAATAGCAAGTTGGTCTTAATAGCAAGTTGGTCTAAATAGAAGGTTGGTCGAAATAGCAAGCTGGTCTAAATAGCAAGTTGGTCGAAATAGCAAG
>ENA-OREC01001235-OREC01001235.1-marine-metagenome-genome-assembly--contig:-NODE-1235-length-12557-cov-14.631731_pt1 | contig 12557 bp, 1 predicted proteins | sample MGYA00248626_ERZ508543 | MGnify/ENA primary metagenome ERZ508543 (study PRJEB26211, sample SAMN05518279) | marine metagenome | isolation source: Puget Sound, Washington, USA | host: Bankia setacea... | reverse complement strand
AAAAATTGTCTCCCAAACTTGTATAAATTTCTGATTCAAATTTGCATCATATTTCAATGCATATAAGATTAATCGCAATTATGCATTAAATAGATCAATTCAAAAGTACTTTAGAATACAAAGAAAAGTAGTACAACAAACAGATTAACTGGAAATTATCAAAACTATAAAATAGCTGTTAAACCAATCGAAAATGTCACAGGTACTAAAAGGAAATATGCATTTCTATTTAATACTACAAATGATGATGATAAACTAACTGTTGAGTCATCTACAATTAATAATCTACCCTGATTGGTTGTTGCACTATTTTTGCAAGGTTAATAACTCTGCAGTCAGCCAATCAAATTTCTACAAGGTTACGACATATAGCATCACCAAACTTTTAATATCATGATCTGAGAATTTGATGAATGAAAAAAAAGAACTAAATAAATTTGCTTTTTCTATACAACACTTATATATTTACTAGGGGCAAAAACCTTTAAAGCTGACAAAAAAATCAAAATTGTCCATAATTAAAGCCAAGGTGAAAATTGCTCTCTTATTTTACGCTGACGTCAGCAAAAACTATACACAACTTTCTGTTTTCTTGCACTTTTTCCAGGATGTATACGATAAATTATCAGATTAAGAAAACAATTTAAAACATTACGACAGCAAAAAAAACTCTGCAAATAAGCACATAGTCTCACCCAACTACCTGCAAAAAACCACTCATTGAGTTTGTAAACAATGCACTCAGGATAATGCCACTAAGAACAAATATTTTAAAAATGCAAAGAAACGAGTGTAAGAGTATACCGAGATCGAAAGACAATTTTTACTGGTCAGAAAAAATATTTTGTTCTTTATAGATTTTATGAAAGTTTCCCAAATATTTACTGGACAGACTCAATTTTTATCAGTCATGACCTTAAAGAACCGGTGTCTTTTATATAGTCTGTGTATGCCAGTAGTAATCATACAATGAGGTGATATATATATACTTCCTAGGAACATTAACCATTCAAAGCTTTAAGTGTGGACGTAACAAATAGCTATTAGAATGTTACCAGAATCAAATCTCTTATTTAGGTATCAAAAAGTGTTGTTTTTAATATAACATTGTATTCAATCTGTTTTTCATTTCTATAATTATACACGTTAAAATATGTCTATGAATTAATCAACACTTCTGTTATTACCTTGAGCAAAAAACATTACCCTTATTGCTTAGTACTGGTTGGTTCCTGGCTTCAATGGATTTAAGTGTGATTTCACAATTGGACTAAGATAAACTCAGGGCCTTTATATGTAAGATTGACTTGAATGTCAAATAAGCCCACTCATTTAAAACCAAAGCACTTTTTAGTTTTTGTTAAAGTTTGACCCACAGTGAGTCAACATTTTATTCAAAGTCACTTTAAGTCACGGAGCTTAAATGTTTTGTTAACAACTTAGGTATTAATAAAAGTCACACACAAACCCAAAATATATAATTCTTATAAACAGTACATTGTAGCTTGCTTGTTTATTCTTGGAAAAAATATTAAAATGTTAATATATTTTTGAAAGGAAAGTGTAATTTGAGTTGGGTTGCAACAATCTGTGGGTAATAATACACCTTTAATATCATGATAACAGCCATCAATTAATAAATGTGTTGACATAGTCGTTATCTGGCAACTTGAAACTCAATGTAATTTTTAAGATGTGAAAAAAGGCATCTTATGTAAGCATGTAAGTAACAGCTCACTATGGATTAATCCAATCTTATCTTTTCTATTATTTTTTCATCATGATATTTGTTTCTTTGTTTTAAGATTTGTCTTGAACGTATAGTAATACTGTGTTAAGGTATTGCATCCACTGAGTTGAGGTCATTCTGAGGCCATATTTCAGATTGATCTAGGAGGAAGAAAAACTATTTAAGAACATAAGCAAGAACAGTATTTTAATGTTTCTGTTTACATCATACATTGTGAACATTTCTTCAACAGTGTTTGCCAATGTATCCTAAGGGTTTTGAGTTAATTTAATTTTGTGAAAATACAAATAAGAAAAATGTGATGAGTGTGTTTTTTTGGTTTTGACAATATTTAACGATATTTAACGAGGGAGCTAATTTGACATTTAAGCCAATCAAAAATAAGGCCCTTAATTTATTCTATTTTAGTTTTAGATTGTAAAATCACGCTGCTTGAATCTGTTCCTGGGACCAACCATAATACTAAGCAATGAGGGTAAAGTGTCTTGCTCAAGGAAACAAGATGAGCCTTTGACAGGGTTCCAACCAACGACTGACAGATAAAAAAGAAAGAAATTATGCAATAGAGTTATGGGACTTTCCAGAGGTTTAACAAGCCTCATCAATAATGGGTCCTGTATCATTAAACATGTCCTATTTTTCAAAACATCAGTAGACTATGTTTTATGAATGGAACACCTTAAAGACAAAATAAAATCTGTTGATATGTCAAAAGCGCACACCTATCTTTGCTAGAATCTTAAAGTATATTTTCCCTGCCATTTCCACCCTGGTTGTTTATTTTACTGTGAGAGGAAGAAAAAAACTGTTTAGAAGAATGTTAAAAGAATTGTGCCTCTTCAATTTGAACTTAAAGTGACAATTGTGCTTGCTTACACTTCAATACGTCCCATTTCCAAAGAAAACAAATACTTCACTAAAAAACTTCCATTTGAGGGGATGTTAATGTTCTAGTCATACAAATAGATTCTTCATATGAAAAGAAATGGTTCAAAAACACTTATTTAAGTTGATTTTGTTTCAAGAAAAAATGCTACACTACATGTATGAAAGTGCAAATTTTCTCTGTTCAACCCATACATTATGCTTGTCCCTGTGGTATACACCAACTCAAAATTAACTGGAAGATGATGCTAACAATAATAACATAACATACAATTTTCTTCACCAATCATCAAATAATCAGATATAACAAACTGCTGCAAGGTCGGTATAAACAGATATACCATGTCAGATCATACAACATTTCAATTAAAATTCAATGCGAAAAAACAAAAACAAAAAAACTATCAAACTGAATACTTAGATTACAATGCACCATGGGTTTATACTAGTTTCACATTTCCCACCTCTTTCTCTTGTGAAGCAAACGCATTAAATCTATTGAACAATCTCAGTTTAATTCTATGTTGTTACACAGCATCGATACAATAAGACTTGAATAGGGTGAGTGTTTTTAATCCTATTGAATTGCACACTACAGTTCAGTAGCTGTAGAGAATGTAGGGTGTAGGGTTTTACAAGCAAATTGAATCGTCTGCAGCGAACTGGTTTTCATTGACCTACTGACATGATCGTGTACACAAATGGGGGGCATGTGTGTTCATATGTTGGGTGGAGTGTGTGTTCATTTGTAAAGTGGGGTGAATGACATTATTTTTCAGATGGGGATGTGTTCATTTGTTGGATGGTGGTGTTTGTGTGTTCACTTGTCTGTGGGTGGGGGATGTGTGTTAAGTTGTTGGTAGGTCACTCCGTGGGGTATGTGCGTTCATTTGTCAGTGTGAATGTGTGTTTATTTGTCAGTGTGAATGGGTGTTCATTTGTCAGTATGAATGGGTGTTCATTTGTTAGTGGGGATGTGTGTTCATTTGTTAGTGGGGCTGTGTGTTCATTTGTTAGTGGGGATGTGTGTTCATTTGTTAGTGGGGAAGTGTGTTCATTTGTCAGTTGGGATGTGTGTTCATTTGTCAGTATGAATGTGTGTTCATTTGTTAGTGGGGAAGTGTGTTCGTTTGTCAGTGGAGATGTGTGTTCATTTGTCAGTGGGGATGTGTGTTCATTTGTCAGTATGAATGTGTGTTCATTTGTTAGTGGGGAAGTGTGTTCATTTGTTAGTGGGGATGTGTGTTCATTTGTCAGTGGGGATGTGTGTTCATTTGTCAGTATGAATGTGTGTTCATTTGTTAGTGGGGATGTGTGTTCATTTGTTAGTGGGGCTGTGTGTTCATTTGTTAGTGGGGAAGTGTGTTCATTTGTTAGTGGGGAAGTGTGTTCATTTGCCAGTGGGGATGTGTGTTCATTTGTCAGTGGGGATGTGTGTTCATTTGTCAGTGTGAGTGGGTGTTCATTTGTCAGTATGAATGTGTGTTCATTTGTTAGTGGGGAAATGTGTTCATTTGTTAGTGGGAAAGTGTGTTCATTTGTTAGTGGGGCTGTGTGTTCATTTGTTAGTGGGGAAGTGTGTTCATTTGTCAGTGGGAATGTGCGTTCATTTGTTAGTGGGGAAGTGTGTTCATTTGTCAGTGGGGATGTGTGTTCTCGTCTCATCAGGGGAATGTTTGTTAACTTGCTCGTGGGTGGGGTATGTGTGTTCACAGCTAACGCATGACCCATGACCCTTGTAGCTGTCTATACAATCTTTAAACATGTTACAATTAGTTGACGTTATTGGTGAGACGGTCTTGACAAGATAATATATTCACACAGAGTTCATTACCCAACATGTGATTTTGTCCACTAATCCAAATGATAACAGATTAATAGAAATATAACACCTACGGGGATGTAAAACCTAATTTGGACAAGCCTAGCAACCAAATTTGAATAAGAGGCACCAAGCACAAGCAGATTCTAAAATTTAAAATAAATAAAAGATATTTGAGTACCGGTTCTTTCAATGAACAAGGTACTATTTCAACTATGTTTGACACAAAGAACTCAAGGTGGTAATACTGAATGGTTAACTTTCAAAGACCAGTGGTATCAGCCATACTTTCAGGGCTCTATATTAAATTTTCAGTGTCAACTTGCCCAGTCCGACAGGTACTTTGAACATTTTCTTGACTAGAGCCAAATCCGACTTGACTGAAAAAGCTCTTTAAACATAGTGTGTTCTAGCTTTGACAATACAAAAATAGTTAAAATTAACACGTCAGTTTGTAGGGAGTCGTTTGTTGCAAATATTAGAGTTAAAAAGACAGGTTTTGAAAAAGTAATATAAACAAATCTTAAATATCAGTAGCTTAAAATAAAATAGTAATTTGGTAACATTACTAGGAACCACATTTCAATAAAATAATAAAGTTTTAAAAAATCCACGAATAATTGTCATATCTAATGTTTGTTGATGATTATTATCTCTAATCTCAGAAATGTGTTATAAACTTCAACTTCACATGTATAATTTCATCTTATGACTAACCATGTTAACAAGGTAATATAACCATTAAAAATCTCTCTATATTACACATGTTTAATCAGCAAGAACCTCGTGGAGGGCCCAGCTGCGAAACATTTAAAAGTCACATGATAAAAAGTTGCTTGTCATTTCAAAATAAACTTATATGCAACTTGTCCTGGAAATGTTATAAAGCTCTACAAAGGCTCACTAAATAACACTTCCTTAACTCATTCCATAATTTTTTATATTAGATGACAACTTATGTAAGATCTTATATATCTGTACATGTATGTAAAAAACAAACAAACTCAAAGGCTATGAAAAACCAGATCCGCTTCATTTTCTGAGTTCTATATATAAATACAAACAATATTCAGTAATCTAAGAAACCAGCCATAAGCCAAAGCAACATTCCATATATATATTTTCAATTTTATATTTATGTTGCCGAAAGAATCCCATCAATATCCGATCTTGTCATGATGTTCTTTAACCGACATTGCCTGCCTGCCATGCCAAAGCAAAGTCCCTGGCCCACTGATACACTTCTGTACGGCAAATTCTTACTCTATAAAACTGTTACAGAGGCTATTTTTAACCACATAGCTGGGATGGATATGTTTCTTTTCTCAGAACAGAGTTTGAGAGGTACATAGAAGCCAATAGATTGATAGAAACGATCGCTGCTGTAAAACACTTCAATATTGAGGTGCCCAAAAACATAAAATCATTTATTGACAAATTATGTTGAACGGTTTTCAATAGCAACCAACGAGAATATCAGCAGTGTCAAATGGTCAGCTGAAATTCTGAACCAGTCAGGCAGTTAAGAACATTTTAAGGGTCAGGATAAAAAAAATCTATATACAGAAAAAAGGTCTTGCAAAGTGACGTGTATCAATTATTCTTCAGCAGAAACAGTAACAAGTGTAAAGTGCAAATTATACGATAGCTTTATGCTTTTTCTAGTTAGAACAATCAAGCATCAAATTTCAGGAAAGAATCCCTGGAAGATCTGCAAGCATCATGAGCAGTTTCCGTGAACAATAAACCCCTTCTGTTTTCCCTCTCATTAATCTCAAATCCAATTAATCATTCCTTCCAAACATTTATAATCCAACACTTAAGTTTAGCCAACAAAAAATCTGCAAGCCTGCTTCGAAACACTTCTCTTCTGACATAATAAACGTTTACATGTATTTTTCTATTCTATTCTATATGTACTTACACTGTATTTTAGTTCACTGATAAAAAACAATCCTGCCAAATATTTCCCAGTTGCTACCAGATAAGTACAACCTGAAGTGCTAAATGTGTCATGGCTTAACTCAAAAACTGAAACCATAGTCATTAACCAGGTTCCCTTATTTCCTTACAGCCCCTAGATCTGACCCATTTTCAGTGTGTTATACGTTAAGGTACAATGTGTATACAGTAAAAACCCTGTTATACCAAACGCCCTAAAAAACAAGCAAAAATTCTGGTTGAGAGAGGATTTTCATAATACACATGAAATTGGTTTTAATCTTGACGATATTTAATGATGGAACTTATTTGACATAAGTGACAATCTACCATAAGGCCCTTAATCTATTTTAGCTCAATTGTGAAATAACACTTGAATCTGTTCCTGGAGCCAACCAGTACAAAGCAATGAGGGTGAAGCTTCTTGCTACAGGAAACAACAGGAGCCTTTGATTGGGTTCAAACTAATGACCGATCGATTCAAAGTCAGACGTGCTACCAACTGGACTAAATGACAAATGTACTGTACTTATAGTAACTGTGTTTGTCTTCTTGTGTATAACAAAGTTCTCTGATTAGCACCATTTACTTTAAGCCTCTAGATATTTGGACAACACTCTATACATGTACTGAGAAATGATTCACCAATATATTTACCTCCTTAAGTTGAAGAGTCGTAAAGCCATACAATCCAAAACTGTAGCCATTTCTGAATGACAGTTATTGAGGACATAATGGAATGGTGTGCCTGACCAGCAATAGAACTGTCCATGTTAACTGATGCCTGTGCTATGCTCTGGCATTTCCAAACCTATAAAATTATTTCTCCAGACATTTTGACGTTTTTTGTATATAATAGAACCATCCAATTGTACAAGAGTCCAACATGGCCTTGCATCGAAGCCATTGGATTTTGTTTAGCCCTTTTTTAGATTTTATCAGAATTATGGACTTGATGTTTTGTTTGACATATATATCCGTGAGATCATGCAGACTTTAATAAACCATTTCAAGTAAAACCCAAATAAAACAATCTATCATACATTTACTTTCTATTTGCTGCTCTTTAACAAAAATAACCCTTTTTTCACATGTAAAGGAAGGGGGCCTTTTGTCCTATTGGGAAAAGTGACATCGGATACAACAAGCAAAACGAGAAGCAAAATTGTGTTCTCAGTTCAAATTAAAGAAAAATAGTATGATTCGAAAGAACTTTGCTATTTAAGCGCCACTTATATGTAAATGGCTGCAGTTATACAGAATGAACAAAACCTGAGTGTATCTATGGCCCATATCACATTAATTTCAAAAGAGACTTCATTATGAGATTTACTGTGTTTTTTTTAATTATACCACACACACACAAACATACACAGTTTTTGCTGCAAATATGTCACACTGCTACATGGAAAGTGACATTTACACAAAACTTTTGCCATTTCACTCTTTCTCTTCCCATGATTTCACCAAAGCTTCTCATAAACACATTTAGAAAGCAACCAGATGCAGTGTTAAGTTAATAAGCATAGACAAACTCTAGAGAAGACCATTGCTAATTAACAAAAAACAAAGAAAAATATTAAAAGTTTTTTCTGTGTTTTTACGAGCTTATAACATTCAACATACTTTTTCACATCTTAATCTATATATACCACTGAAACAATGAATACCATCTGCTTAAGAAATCTCGTTCAGAATAATGGTCATGTATTTTCTAAGAGCCTTAAGTCTGCAAGCTAAAATTAAGTTTAGAAGATAGCTCGCCAACCGTTTAGTGCCAATTATTTTCGACACAACTCCAACATGATATTTCTTTATGAGATACCATATTAGCAAGTTCTACAGTTTCTCTCAAGAACTACATGTATCTACTTAGTGTAAACATAACATTTTAACCACATGTACAATTTATATCATCACATCCCTGATCAAATTTAAAAACAGAAAACATACTTGTGTGTAACTACCATAGTAAAACATATGCACCAAAAACAGCCAAAATAGAATCTCAGAAATAGTTTTACCTGTGTAAAAGATCATAATGCTTGAATGTGTGTGTGTCCAAAACTGTCCATATTGAACTAGCTAAAGCTTTTAATCTTCAATGTGAATACGGTAACCATATTTGACTGGGTTAAGTAAGCAAATCTATCGTGGAAATTCGCTATGTCTCGTAACTAGGTCTGTTTGCATTATGCCCTACGTCTTCCTATCTTGAGTTCATAACATAACAGATAAAAGCCAATTAAGCGTAAGAGCAGCTGTCCTTTACGCCACTTGCAACAGTATCGCTTTCACTTTATCCTATTTATAACTTAATACTCTATACAATATACAAGTCTTGAATAACAATGCTTAACTGAACTTTCAAATTTCATGTAACTAAAACTAGGTTAAGTCATACACAGGACAAGTGTCAGTTACGCTACTTCTCTTCTTACTCTTTAAGACTGCACTTATAATGAGGAATGCACACGAATGAAGTTGAATGGAAAACTTGATGCTAAATTTCCGAAAGCACACAGCTAGCTACCTTGCTCTACATTGGATATTCCATATGTCACAGCTGGATTTATTGCACTCAGCTGACAAAATAAAGTACAAATCAGTTTATTACATCCGTGAAACTTCCTAGTTTAAGCTTCATACCGAGATCTTGGTTTATTTGGAGCTATTTTTGTCCTCAATAATGTAGTCATGCACATACTTAAATGGTATACTCATCATCGTCATTTGAAATCTAAAACAATCAGTTCAAAATATATTGTATTCAAAGTAAAAATGTGAATATATACAGCTTAGTGAATACCTAGGTACACGTATATCTACTGGTAAATATAGGAAGATAATGGACATCAATAAAAGTATACACATGTAGCAGAATAAATCAGAGTGAGGACCTTTCCTATCCAAGAATAGACAAGGAAATACCTCTAAGATCTAAATATACATTAGGAAATACCTCCCTGACCTAATTTATATACATGTGGTTACTTTTCATTTCTGAACCACTCTACTGTTTATGATTCTGTTATAAATAGACAAAAAAACTTGTATGTTTTCTAACCACAAGAATTATTCAGTGCTCGTAAGTCAGACTGTACCTTTAAATCCAGTTTTTGAAACCTGTTTGGACTCACAAAAACGAAGAAACTGTCCTAAAACGAACACATAAAACACAAGCTGATACTCTATGAAGTTAATCAATATTGTGTAAGGTAAAGAGTGATCAGTGATGGAGAAAGTTACAGTAATCAGATTTATGACAACCCGCAAAATATAAACGGCAATAGATCATTAGGCCTGCATTATGTGGCAAACTTGATTGAAATGAAAATTATAGTCAAATGTTTCAAATTACCGAGAAAAGAAACACATGAGCATCTTAATGTACATAGTCTCCTTAATCATTAAGTGTTCACCTGTATTTACATAACATAAAATATTTAAGTTAATGCTAGCATATAAAATGTAATTTCTATATTATAAGTGTTTTTATGTTGCATAAAGTTTTAAGACCTATACATGTCAACATAAACTGAGGGCAAAACAAAGCAAGGTAATGTATTTGTACTCCAACTTACGGTAACATACAGGGTCCTACTGGTAATCCTGTATGCCTCACTTATTCACTAATGCTTTTCATCTCAGTGCAAAGAAAATTCACCAAAATCCTGACCTTGATCTGTTGCTAATATACATGTATTTATAAGCGTCTTTGCAGTACCATATATATCTATATGTTCCCAACGATCTTAATCCTTATCCAGTAATGGGTGACAGTACATGCTTGACACTTAAACATAGAATTGTTGTCCTTATACTGACTACTAGAAAACAAAGACTGAAGCTAGATGTATGTTGAGAGCAAAATTATGAAGTAAGGGTTATAAGGTTAAGGTCAACTTTATCCACATCAGGTATTGGATTAAACTTCTTTGCCTCCCACAAAAAAATGCAAGCTTTTAAGATTTCAACAAGCATATATAGCTTGATGCTTATACTTGCAATACTATACTTTTGTAGCAAAATATGTTTAGAACTTGACCTAAAAATCGATTTGTAATATACTTTGTTGAGACTTGTATTTGGTTAATAAGTATAACCTGTATGAGACTGTAATTTGTAAATTCTGCTTTTTGGTTCATTGAGTTTAAACATTAACTAATAATATTATCATGAGATGTAATGGAATAATTTCTAATTGTAAATGCTATAGAGTTAACACTAAACCTGAGTGAATATTTGACTTAGTTATACTTTGTAATAGATAGGGCTGTATTGGTCAGTCACAGGGTAGGCCATGTGACAGTTTATCTATAAATGGAGGTAAACGGATGGCTTATTGAGCTATGAAGGAAATGTATAAGTAACAGTAAACATAACTACATTAACTCTGTCGACTTGAGATAACAGAAAGACAAAGAAACCTTGATCTTTAGGTCGCTATGTATATTGAAACACTTTCAGGACAATGTGTATGTATTGTATTAAACTCGCGTTGACATTTTGTTTTAAATTAACGCGCTAATGTATACAAATTGATTTGACCGGATTACTAGCAATTTCCTTTTGAATATTCGATCAACAGTTTCAGTGTTTTCAATATGGATTTGCACAGGACAAAACTTTGGGTTTAGTTACATGTCATGTTTCTTACAGATACTACAGTTGTAAATAAGGTACTCCTGTGTTTAAAATCAGTCTTACAGAATTACCTTATAAAAGAAAAAAATAGTTTAAAACCATGAATCACTTGTTTAGTACATACAAAGAACTTTAGAAGTAGAGACACAGCTGGATTTTCACTCTCACAAAGTGTACTTTCTTCCTATAATGTATTGACATTACAACTGTGATTGATAGACTTTAAGAGGTCACACTACAGTTTAAGTCTAAAGAGTACAAATGTCACTAAAATATACTATTTTTGAGGTTAAAAATTAAGACTTAGTCATGGCTTCTAAACAAATAAAGTAAATCAGCTTACACTAACTGATTCAATGGGTTGATTATGTTACCGATACTACCAGTAATCCACAAACAAAATATACAAGTAAGAGTGAACAATGTATACCTTAATGTTGGTAGCTGACCCATATATTCTGCAATCTTGTTGTACACATAATCTGACACAAATAAATTAGGTCAGGGTCAAAGCGTAATAAACACACTAACGACAATAATCCAATATCTGTCAACACGAAATCCTAAACATATGTTGCGTATGTCGTCAAATGTCGCTCACTAGAAATAACATGTAGGGGCAATAATACTCCATTTACCTGAAAACACAGTAATATTTGGCATTTCGTTGACATGGCAGATAAAACCTTGTACCCTACCGTATAAAAGTTCGGTTAGACGCTACCAATTATTCGTTGCAGTTTCATAAGTCCATGAGTTATCTGTCACTTATTTCTCATATGTTTGAGTCACAATCTTCAATTGTTTATGAAGTATTCATTGCATATTCTCATATCAACACATAGCTAGCCGCGCTTTCTAGTTTAGTGGCAAAAGCGACAATGTTAAAATTCTCCGGCATTTGGAAATGTCCCGACTGGCACTTAATACCGATGTACCAGCCCCGACTTTAACCTAACGGTCAATGTCGCAAAATTCATTTTAGACTAATTTGCGATAACAACGAATGTAAACAATAAACTGTCAAAATATGAACTTTAAAAGGCTTGAAATGACTCAAATCTAAATTCTGACCAGACAGCTTGGAACCAGAGACGCATATTTCGACATTTTCACTTTTGAAAAATCCGTAAACTTGAAATTATTCTTATTTACACAATGACAGCCATTGTAGCATGACATGAAATCATGATTCGTCTAAACTTATAGCAGATCTAGTGATACAAAGTTCATATTTTACTCATCTCCCGAGATTGATAACATGTTCTGTTACAAATGTCTAAAGTCCATTTTGAAACAGACTATGAGCTGGGGAATTTCGGCACTCTAGTGAGGGTTTTGGATCCAGAAGAACTGGTATTCTGCAAGAAAAAAGCAATGAAACGTACTAGCACTTCACTTCATGAAACAAAATCTAATGAAACAAAATCTCGACCTACAACATCCAATAAGGAGGATCATCATGAAGAAAATGGTGTATGGTTTTGGGTAAATAAGAATGGATTTCCAGTA
>ENA-OREC01001234-OREC01001234.1-marine-metagenome-genome-assembly--contig:-NODE-1234-length-12561-cov-11.079542_pt1 | contig 12561 bp, 7 predicted proteins | sample MGYA00248626_ERZ508543 | MGnify/ENA primary metagenome ERZ508543 (study PRJEB26211, sample SAMN05518279) | marine metagenome | isolation source: Puget Sound, Washington, USA | host: Bankia setacea... | reverse complement strand
AAGCGACAAACGTTCGACTACATATTTAAAACAAATGGGCAAGCGACAAACGTTCGACTACATATTTAAAACAAATGGGCAAGCGACAAACGTTCGACTACATATTTAAAACAAATGTTGTTATACGTACATTCCCACTGGTTTTCACATTTTCCGTTCGAGCAACTGTAAAACAAAAGAACGTGTAGCATAATACTCTTAACTCTATACACGTACTTGTATAGACCACAGAAACATTTACACGTGTGCCCGCTAAGTGTGGCATTAATAAAAGGATAAACATGTAGTTTAAAAAACAAGTAGATCATTTAATGTCAATTCTATAAGCAAAGTAGTAAAGAACGTGTATATGATACTTGCCTTAGACTGTCTGTAGTGATTTCACGTGGAACTGAAATTGATAAAAGGCGAAACTAAACACTGTTTGAGGCTCTGTACACTATCAGATGCTTCTTTATTGGCATGCTTTTAGTGTTGATAACCGTTATTATATTTAAGTTTTCTTTCGCTTGGACTATGGTAGTGTGTCTATCAATTGGATTCGAATGTATGCACGATGAAGACTTTGTATTGCTGGACTAATTATTTTGTTTCGTTTTGTTTTGTTTCAAACATTCTTTAAATGCAATCGCTTCTGTACGGTAGTTAAACACCACTCACCGTTACACGCTCGACCAGGTCTACTGTACGGGTCAGGTGACCAATCTTCGAACCCATGTTTACACGAACACATGTACGAGACCCGGGTATTAAGGCACCAAGCATTCATATAACAGTCAGAGAATTTACCATCTCGTTCCTTGCACTCGTCAAAATCTACAAACACAGGAAAAAGAATCAACCACACTCGTAGATATATCGTAGTACTAAGCTCAATTCTAAACTCATATGTACGTATGTTTGTATGTATGTGTGTATGTATGTGTGTATGTATGTATGTGTGTGCGTGCGTGCGTGCGTGGGTGTGTGCGTGCGTCCTTTTCTCTATTTTTGTGTTCTTTTTTTAATTGATATGGTTATTAGTGAAAACTCATTCGGATATTTTGTTATGTAACAAGTATGTATAAAAGTGCAATTACCTCTGTGTTCTATTTCACTATCAAACGGCCAAGTCAGTTTCAGTCTACTGCTTCCGATTTCCCCATCTTGTCTGCAAAACAAAGACAATTATTGGTATGACCCTTTGTTCAAGAATAAGTGAGATACCTAAAAGTATTATATTGCAGGACCTTAACACGGAGTATGAATCATTGGGGATGAAATCAGCTCAAGGCGTATTATATTAAAAAATCGTGAGTTTAAAAGGTGTCTAAAAATAGTAGACCGTGAACAGAATTGATAGCAAAATGAAGAAGTTGTTAACAAGATCTAACTCTTGTTAGGGAATTTAGTTTTTTAGTGGTTTAACAATTCATGTATCGATTACAAACCTGATTAGACTATTTATCATTTCTTGTTTGAGTTCTGTTTCCATTTATCGATTACAAACCTGATTAGACTATTTATCATTTCTTGTTTGAGTTCTGTTTCGTTGATGATGTTGAAATAATCAGCCGACAAGTGTATGAGTAATCCCACGCGCATGCCTGTTGGTACTTCCGTTATGTTGAGTATCTCACTTGTGACGTAACGGCTGTTAACACGTGGTGAGGTGTCGTTAAACAAACTGGCCATCTGAATTTATAACATAACATTAGCACCTCACTATACATCAATTTATTAAAACCGATAATTAGTCGTTGATTAAATATATCACAACTTTTAGTTTCCAAAGGCTACAATTACAGGCATAAATAAAACTGCTCAAGGGTAAACATGAACTTCTCGCATTAGCATTGTCCTTAATGACGGGTCTATTTATTGGAATAGCAAAGCGGTCGTAATTTCGAAAGATCAAGATTTCATTATTGTTTTTTTGTGTGTGTCTTTTTATGTTTCGAACCGCTTAAAATACTTACACCAGCAAGTGTTATTCTGTCCCGGATGTAGATATAATACCGGGTTTTGTTGTTGTTATACTGTCTTAACACTCTGATTGGCTGATATATAAAGCACATGGAATCGTCTTTGCCGTTGTCATCGTTACAGCCCAGCTCGAGACTAATGTTGATGTTGAAATAATATGTTTGGACTTCTACAACACAAGAAAGTGCGTCTTCAATGGTACGCATGTGACACCTAAATGATTTCTATGTTCGGACATTTTGTTTCTAGAATTACATAGAATGCTAATGTTGTCAACGGCCAATGAGAACAGATGGTTTTTTTTTCAAATCATATTAGTAAAACACAACTATATTTCTCAATCTGTACATACAATTTAACATGACAATGATGAAACATTACATGAACAACCGATGTAAATGGGATTAAAACGGAACCCATACGACTTATGATGTCATCTCCCAAATAACCGATCAATACAAATATGACGACAAATAACTATCCTACTGCATATGGAATAGGTGGACATGTGTAGATCATTTGTACTCACTGTGTTAAACTCTGTGTTTGTTTTATTGATAGGATCAGTTGTTAAAGAGTAATTCTAACATGATCCGCTTTTGTCTATATAGACAAAGAACAAAACTACCATTGTTAATAAGCAGATATACAACGGTCCGTGTTTCTGGTTGTTAGTTTAACAGCGGAAGTAAACAGGATATCTGCATGTGCTAAAAGTAACACACGAGTTTACTCTTTTAATGTGTTGTTGATCATGTTAGAAACAAAATAAAATATGAAATACCGTCATATATCGGCTCATTAACAACAGTTTGTCGTTCTGATGTTCGTTATTAACCACTTAGGTATATGACCTGCGTGGTTAATTCCTACCCATCAGAACTCCAAACTGTTGTTAATGAGCCGATATACAACGTATTTTTATTTTATAATTAAGACTAAACATAGTGATCAACGTCTTCGTCTGGCAATATTATAATTCGGTCTTAGTGTGGGTCTCCGCTACATTATGTAGTTAACTATGGAACTTAGTCAAATAAAAATAAAATAATCTACAAAAAGTAACATATATCTTATAAGTTGCATTTAGTTCAAAGAACAACTTATCAGAAAAAGTTCTGTTGAATTTAACTAAGGGATTTAGAATTTATAGATGTCTAAATTGTGCATATAAGTGTTAACGTTTTCTCAAATGCTTTAGTAAAACCGCTACCTACCTTGACAGTGAAACACGAGGCTGTTGTAATTACTGGCATAACCTGGTACACACTGACACCTTGAGTGCTGGCGACCTGATTCTCTGGCGCACCTCGTGTACTTCCGGCCCTCGTCTGTTGTACGGCACTCCTGGTCCTGGTATACCTCACACTTGGAACCGATAGCAACAATAGGGACTTCCGGTACCTTCATGAAGCCACCTACCAAATATTACATCATGACGCTCAGTTTACATAGTTCCAAACATTGATAAACATACACTGCCGTTGTTTCATTGGGCAAGAAACGCTACCCACATTGCTTAGTACTGGTTGGTTTAAGGAACGGATTCGACAATGGAACTAGAAAATAAATGAGTGCCTTATGGAAGATTGAATTAAATAGCCATTAATTAAGACCGCTCGTTAAATATCGTCGAAACCGAAACCAAATAAAAATACACGTACTTCACCATCTCTCCTAACGTTCCCACTTGAATTAAAGATCAAAAGCAACTGAGTACTACACGCTACATATACTGGTTTACCAATCAGGAATTCGACAATGGCATACTATAATGGTAGACACACGTGCTGCAAAATATATTACTGCTAAGCTGATGCGATTGTGATTTTGGTGCGAATAGAGACTTGTATTAACTATTAATGTTTTCTTTTAGAACAAATGAGCTTACAAGAACCATTAATGAATGGAAATGAGAAGAGTCGGTGCAACTCACGTTTGATACAGTTGTTGCCGTCCGCGTTAGTCTTGTATTTGTAGGTACATTGACACGTGCTGTTGGTGTGACACGTAGAATGGTTGCTAATGACGAGACAGTGTGCGTCCGTACGACAGTAATCCCCCATTGCCACGGGCACTACAAGTTGTAAACAATACAATGGTATGTAAACAAGGTTATAACAGCGTTCTAAATAGTGTATAAGTTAACTTTACCTCCTTTAAGAATCATATAACAGTTACTTTGAACTCAACTCCAGGCCCCGTGTTCACAAAGCTTTCCAGAACCAGGATCAAGATCAGGCTCAAGTTAAAAATTATTTTACTATGGACGTTTTTTGAAACCTATTATAATTATATTTTATGAAAGAAAAGGTAAATTTTATAGTTTCGACCGTTATGAAAAATTGAGCCCACTTAATAACAGGATCAATTGTATTATATTTAATTGTCTCCAACATGTACTTTAATCTTCTGCACTTTAGGTCTAAAACACCATTTACCATGTCAATGCATACATAAATCAAGTTTTCTTGAACAGATAATGGGAAATAGTCCAGAAATTATTCATTTTGAAACTTGAGGCTGATCCTGAACCTGAAAAGCTTAGTGAACATGGGGCCAGTTCAAATGATGTGTTTAACTTCTTTAACAGTATAAACTATACTATAAGAACATTTGGGAAACAAGAGAAAAACATTACAGGTACAACTACTTAATTCTTACCAGTGTACAGAGAGTGGGTGGGTGTCGTAAACGCAGGGCAAATTGTTAAAGACATCAAACACAGTGACTATTAGAGCTCGTTATTGAAATTAGGTCTAAGATCAAGACTTAGTTATAATGCGACTTACACTTGAGGCATCCGGTATCTGTAGCGTCCGGTATATGTCCAGGTAGACACGTGCATTTGTTGTTGACACAGTACGTGTTGTTACCAAAGTAACACCAGGTCCGATCCTCGCAATAGTCCGCGATATGTGTACTAGCTGAAATAACGATGCACGTGTTCTTTGTTATAGAACTAACAAGCAAGAGGCGGTGATCATATATTTCACTCCCTTCTGATATTATACCATAATTATGTAATGACCACGAAACACAACCACATCTTAGATTCCGCCGATGTGTTTCAATGAATGGAACAGACAGATGATGTTCGCTACTTGCATACAATTCATAACTAAATAAGGAAATCGGAACATACCTCACACGTATATATGTGCATTATATAGTGTGTGTGAACGCATTTCTTTTTCCATTAGATATTTACACAGTCCTTGAAAATTAAGTTAAATACGCATTGAAGTTGCGCGTTAGCTGAAGTAAGGGAAAGAACTCCGACTTACCATAACACGACCAGTTGTCTTTCCTTACTCTGTGGTTATCTGTACATCCACATGACTTTATCCCAGATGCCTTTCCCGCGAATATTGTGTATCTGCAGATGCTCAGTTTGTCAAGTCTCTTGCACTGTTCTTCAAACGAACACTCCTCGAGAAGACGTAGTGGTTCTGTGATAACAAAGTATACGTGAGGAAAATCAAGAAATACTCTTTTTAGCCAATTAAGGAAAATTGACTGTTGTTAAAAGTGCGTTATCATATGGTTGCCCTCTTGTAAAACAGTCGTTATAATATGTTCGCATTGTTGTAATTATTACATTACGATCCAGTTTTAGGAAGAACGCGTGCGTCTATTAAGAGACGGAGACTGAAAGATCATTACACAGTGTACATTGTAAACTAGGCTGTGACATGTTTATAGTGACGTGTTTTCTATCAAACCACTTCTAATTGTCATAATGGTGTTTCTTTTTATTGTGTACACTGCAGGTGCTCAAATCATGGACTGTATATTTTCTTCTAAAAAATAAGTTCGTTCTGCTTTACGATATTACGACATAAACTTTATATCTCCCGTGTTTTAGATCGGCTTACGACTAATTTCTCAGTATATGGTACATCCTTAAGCGAAGTCTCCTTATGTCGACTACGAGTTACTTAGTATCAAGTCACTCCTTCTGTGTTGTTTATGCTCGTACTGTTTATTTTAAGAGACGGTTTTAACTAAATGCGAACTCACTGTGCACACATTGGGTATGGTCTGGGACAGGTTCGTACCCCTCGATACAAGAACACGTTGAGTTGTTACACTCACTCCTGAACACAGCTGGGTAACAGTCCCTATGTATTGAACATGGGTCGTCCACGGTTCCTGGTGAAGGTAGAAAAGAAAGTTAATACAATGATTACAGAATATTTCCGCAAGTTTGATCATTTTCAAGCAGGCTAGTTGTTCAAGATTGATGGTGTCGAGAACGAAAACATTTCTCTTAGGAGTGGATGCATACATAAGCAACTATACACGCTGACCTAGTTCATAGTAAAATCAAAGTGCTGATAGCACTGCCTGAACAGGGTTTGTAGTGATTTTCAATTATTATATATGATACTGTATGGATGCTAATCAGCTGCCCTACCAATAGTTTATTACATGCACGAATCTCAAGATACATTCATTAAATGTTCCACTTCAAGTATTTTGTGTCAATTCCAATTCCTTTAATGTACTCCTCTTTGTTATGAACAACAGAAACGGTTCAACATATATCGGGTGAGACTCAAGTTAATAACGGAGAGAGACCGGGAATTAATACCGCACGTTTGTTCGTACCGCATGATCAAACAATGACGGTCGATTGGATGTGGACTGTCACGTGATTATTTAAGCGGGAAACTATGTGTAGGGCTTGAGATCATAACATGTGTCACGTGATACGCTGAGGCCCTTTGTATTTTATGTTTACTTTTGTGTTGTTCATTCATCTTTGGCGCAGGGATACTGATATAATGTTATCTGTATCTAGGTTCAACAAATTAAATGTTTAAAAAAGTTATTACATTAAGATAACTTCTTACTTATCAAATTTACCTCGGTTATTTGAAACATAGCTTGCAACTTATATCTGTACTTTCATGAACTATATTGTTTGGTGGATTTGGTGGTATTATTTGTTACTATTTATAGACATTTTATGTTGTGGGTATGGCTACACTGAACAGGATTGATACAACCATGTTCAAAAACAGTCTTTGCGAAAGACAGCGGTTCTTAAGCCATGGCTGGTAAAACATGTGTCGGTCTAGATTTTAAAAAAGGTTGACATTTCAAAACAGACAAATGAACAAAATATGTTTTCGGACCAGTAAAATTCGTTTGTCTTTCGCTTTCTCTTAAATAACACAATTTATGGTGGGATTCGTTTGAAATAGACTTGTTATGACAATCGTTTGTGAAGAGTATAAGTAGAAAAAATATTGGAGAAAATAAAGATGTATATAGATAAAATAATTGAGAACGTAAGCAGTATCACCACATTAAACCTAAATCGCTGAGTACATATTACCAATTTTATTCTAACATGCTATGACTACATATACTAACTTTTCTGGCAAACCGTTCTGTTCTCCACGTCCATATATCCATAGTTACACGCGCACACTCCCCTCTGACACGTGCTCATGTGGACAGCGGAGGCACAGTCTAACACAGTCTTACAGTTCTTATCTCCTATTCTATAACGTGAACACTTCTGGTTCTTGTTTGTGGGATAGAAACCTGTATTACACACACATTGGCGACTCCTGCAATAACTATTCGACACTGCCATGGAGCAGTCCGCACGTGCGTAGCAATTCTTGTCAAAAATCCGTCGTCGTTTGCACTGCGTCTTGTTACTACTCGGCACGAACCCGGTTATGCATTTACACCTGCCTTTGCCACATTTACTATCACCAACAGCTACGCGACAGTCAAAATCATTCTCACAATCGTCACCTAGTATCTTCAAAACGCACTTGTCTCCATCGTCCGATATCTTGAACCCGGGTCCGCACATACACGTGTTGTTGACACAGTGCGTGTTATTCATTGCGTCACTACAGTCTGTGTTGACGTCACAAAGGTCACTCAGAACTCGTAACTGACACGATGTTCCGTTGTAGTTTCCGATATAACCCGAAACACACCAACACACACCAGAATTACAGAAACTGCTTTGAACAGAATCAGCACAATCTAAGTCAACCTGACACGGGTCTTCGAGATAACGTGGCTCGCACATTGTGTTGTTCTGAACAGGTTTAAGCCCTGATATACACGTACATGTACCAGTGTCAGAATCGCAAACGCTGTCAGTGATGGCGTCGGTACAGTGCTGATCAAACCCACATGGCGATGTTATACTTCCTGAAAAAGGCAAGAATCTCATAGTTTGGCCTGTTATGTGTAGCAAAAAGCTCCAGAATGTAATTATGTTAGAGGCATGCCTTGTGTGCAAGAAAAATGAGGGTGATCGTGTCGCAACATGGTCACTTGCGAGAAAATCCAAAATGGCCGCCAGTAACATGTACTGCCATAACGGCTTGAATGTTAAATCAACGAATAAGGATTTGACTTAAGATGACTAATTCAGTTCAAAATATTATATAAATGACCTTCTGGAACTATGTTTGAATGTAACTAACCATAGTTCGAGTGACTCTCTAAAAACTATGAAAAATAATCTGCCTTCTCAGCAACTAAAACAGGTGTACAAAACACGTGAATGGAACTATCATGTTGAACAAATAGTAACTGTAGATTCTCACAAGTGTACGATACTCGTAGTTTCATTGTGGTGGCATACATCATAATTAAACAACAGACTGTCAAACAATGGTTAGTTCAGGTAGATTTGTTTTGACATCTGGTGGTCTAGTTAGTACCTGTAACGATGTAACTTTTTACCCCAGTTTCACGGGTGCCAGGAAATATGTAATTAACGTCAAAACTCTAGGAAAGTCTTAGTTAATGGTGGTTTCTTGACCTGGTTTCTTTGGAATGGAAGTAAACTTTTTTGTGAACAATATTTAGTCAAACAGTTTCAAGTGAAGCTTGCCAAACTCATAGGTACATTTATAATATGAAACTGTTGGTCTTTAGATGGTAACAAACTGAATAATTCTGAAATAATGACTGAACAATAGTAAAAATAAAGATCGTATAATAATATGTTTTAATTGTATTGTTTTGTTCTATGCTCATCTCAATCCAAACAGCATTTGATTTCCCTAAACACATCACAGTGGTACAAGGAAATGGAAGTCTATGTATATATGATTTAACAAATGTAATATCAGTGGTGACTGTTTGATTGTTCTAGTTCCGTGTTTTAGACGAGATTATTGTCAATGAAAATGGATTCTAAAAAGAAAGATTTTGTTAACATAGTGAAATACTTCCCTGTTCAGACCCTTTTTTGTCAGTGGATAATCACGATACATTTACTTACTTTTAATGCACGTGGTCCTTGATTCCGTGGACATATAACCATTTTGACATTCACACACATTGGCAACGCAAAGACTTCCGGTCACTGCTTCTGAACAGTCTACATCTTTCACACACGTATCACCGATTTTTCTTAACATACAAAAGGCGCCGTTGGCTGAAGGAAGGTACGCTATCTGACAGACACATAAACCACTGGAACACACGGAATGGTCTATGGTAGTATTACAATCTTGGTCAAAGTCACAGGGATCTCCGGGTTGTTTCGGTCTGCAGTCTGTTCCATCGTCTGTTTCAGTATATCCTACGTCACAAACGCAAAGTCTCGAATCTAGTGAACAAACACTGTCGTTTAACACCGAGCAATCTACATCCGTATCACAAATGTCGTTGAGCTTCCGTTGAACGCACACATCGTTCGTTGAGTTATTGTCACTATAATAACCAGGCAAACACGTGCATTTAGATTGATCACAATAGGCTAAATATATGATGCTACATTCTACGTCATCTAAACACGTGTCACCAATCTTACGTGGTATACAGTTGGAGCCGTCGGGACCGGGTTTTAGACGTTGGTCACATGTACACTTGTTGTCAGCACAGTTACTCCCGACAATAAGAGTAGAACAGTCGATGTCGCTATCACAGGGGTCTGACAATGTTCCTGAATAATACAAAGGTATGACTAATAACAACCAATGTTATATATGGCATTTATGTTAGGAATATTCATGCACAGGGCTATATGACCGAACTCTACTAAACATTACCTTTATTCTACCGTCAGTTCATTTCATACCTACACAACTCTGAAATCTTAATTTTCATCAACAACTGATATACCCGAACATAATGCGTATCACTAGAGCACGTTCATGTTATTAAATACTATTCAAAGCCAAGTGCGTTGCAGTCAAGGTGTTGTATTCAGGCGGTCGTTGTTCCAAACTATATTATGGTCAAGTATTATTGGCGAATTAAATCGCAAAGATAATGAAGCAAACGAGTGCCAATATTGTTCTAGGCAGAAGTAAGACATATGTTGTTGTATTGTGACGTATGCTTCATCTGGCCCATCTAGAGTATGAGGTGTAAGGTAATGATCCACATAACACGGTAAATTACAGGTAAACGTTTGCTTTATCTGTCTAAATAGAATGTGTGAGAAAGTAAATACGAGCATGCCAGTCGGCCAAGAGGAGAATGAGTGTACATATAATAGTAAACGAAACAAAGAGATATGTGAACATCGTGGTAATATATATGTAAACGAAACCATACGTCGCCTTATTTATAAAACCCTGTATGTTGCGCTAATATGTATAAAAGGAAATCATGGTAAAAAATGTTTTGGTTTTGACGATATTTAACGAGGGAACTTGTTTAAGTCAATCTTTCATAAGGCGCTCAATTTATTTTAATTGGAATGCAAAATCATGCTTGAATCCGTTCCTGGAAGCAACCTGTACCTAGCAAAAAACGGCAGCCTTTGATTGGATTCGGACCCATGACTGACAAATAACGAGTCACACGCTATATCCACTGTACCACGGTGCCCATATAGAAACTGTTTTCCCGTACTTATGTTTATACGGCTTGCCTCTGATCTTTTTGGCTTTGTAAATACAATCGTGGCTATAGAAAACTGAAAGACAACTTACTTGGAATGCAGTTTATACTGTCTACAGAGATGTACCCTGTTTTGCACACACACTCGTTGTTTTGGCACACACTGTTGTTTACAAAGACCTGACATGCACAGCTACCACCACACTCCTCCCCCGGTTCACATGATCCAAACAACATCTTTACTAAAACACAATGTCACAGATCATATACACACAATGTCACAGATCATATACACACAATGTCACAGATCATATACATACAATGTCACAGTTTCTTTTTTTTTTTAAATAAAAAAAACGAATGCCCACGCAGAACCGACAAAAGTCGAACGCTAAAAAAACAAAAGCAAAAAACCAGCGGGTATAGATGGAGTTCGTACTTAAGCCTAAACAATCTATTCCATCTATTTATTTAAGAACAAATACTGTAATTATATTTACAATGTATACATGTATAGGTGGATACCGAGCATTGAGCCTTGACATTTGGCCTAGTCCAAACATAGACATTGTTTTAGAGTGCACCTGTTTGTAGACACCGGTAGTTTAAGCATTAATATTCAATGCTGGGTTTAACACTTGTCTGTCATATTTCAAGGTAGAGCATAATGATACACGTGACTTCGTGACTCAATGCGTGATGTCTACATATACCATTTTACTGATCTTACCTTCATCAGAAGAATCCGGACAATCGACTTGCCCATCGTTGACCTTTGACATTTCTATACATGAGTTAGTTGGTCCAGTACATGAGAACAGTGGTGGCGCACATGGACTCTCAACTGTTAATGAAGTATCATGAACATGTGTGAAAAGCTATGATTAGAGGGGTAGATATTTCAACGTTCTGAAGTACTTTAAAAACTGTCTTTTATTACATTCTGATATCCTACATGCAAAATAAGTAAAAGTTCCTATCTACATATTCTAACCAAAGTTCAATTTATTCTGCTTTGGTATGTTTGGTTGTTTTGTTGTATTGTTGTTCGGAATTTAAGTTCAAAGGGAATGTGTTTCATGTATTTACATTATTAACATAAGGGACGTCACTCTTAGCATACCTTCATCTGAGTTATCCCCACAATCGTTGACGCCATCTTGGAATTTAAGTCGTTCTATGCAGGTACCGTTTGCACAATGCATCTCAGAAACGTTACACGGCTCTTGGTCTGTAAATAAAATAAAACAAATGTCCTATAGCCATAGTCCTTAATATAAAATAGTAAATGACTTTATAACATGTATACAGTGGCATTTTATTTTTATTTTTTTATTTTTTAAATTCAGAAGTATTCATCAGTTGGTGCTTTTCCATTACGTTCCCAAAATTACATCTTCCAAAATAGTTAGCGCTCATAGTTTAAGTATAGTTGTGAAATTTTGAAAACCGAGCTTAGAGACATATATTTACACACTTTCGTCATAGTTTCCGTTTGGACAGTCGTTGATGTTGTCCCGTACTTTAGACAGAGGTATACACGAGCCGTCTATACACCGGATCTCGTTTTCCCCACACCAACCCCATACAGCTGCAGATAGAAACACAGCAATAGATTAAGGCACCGAGATAAAATGATACTGAGGAGAATGGTGGGAAAGATGATGACGAACAAACATATATGCTACTTTGCCAATAAGATGCACTTATGCACTATACATATATGCTACTTTGCCAATAAGATGCACGTAT
>ENA-OREC01001233-OREC01001233.1-marine-metagenome-genome-assembly--contig:-NODE-1233-length-12568-cov-12.675286_pt1 | contig 12568 bp, 8 predicted proteins | sample MGYA00248626_ERZ508543 | MGnify/ENA primary metagenome ERZ508543 (study PRJEB26211, sample SAMN05518279) | marine metagenome | isolation source: Puget Sound, Washington, USA | host: Bankia setacea... | reverse complement strand
CGATACTCTTTAACTAACGGTACACTTACAAGCCCCAAACGATACTCTTTAACTAACAGTACACTTACAAGCCCCAAGCAATACTCTTTAACTAACGGTACACGTTCAATGTTCTTTATATATTAGTCAGAGGTTACTGATCGACTCAGCATCGAACGAGAGGTTCACAGATACAGCATTTAGTGCATCGAACGTGAGGTTCACAGATACAGCATTTAGTGCATCGAAACCTAATGATTAGTGAACTTTAATCAAAAACAGTCTCCGGCAACATATACCGATGTTATATACGTTAACATTCGGAACAACATTAGGCAAAGTAATTAAAAACATTCAAAAGGCCATAAAAAAGGTCTTTGGAACATAAAGCTACCGACATATTATCTACCAATAGCTCTATAAGATCTACAATTGAAAGACACTCGAGTAAACAGTAACAACAGACATCCGGATTGAAAGCTCCCAAGCAAAGAATCTTACATCAATCGTAGTAATTTGGCATGTAGATGTGTTTTGTAGTATTGAGGAAGGCGGCTATGGGCAAATACAGTATATCAACGTTCAACAAACAAAATACCACAATGTATAGCTGGTGATGAACTTTTAGAAAATGCGTGGTATGAACTATGAACTATTTTGTTGAATGTTGGCTGATTACATTGAGGCCAAGACGTGGTCAGTATTGCATACAAAGAAATGCCTTACTATAGTTAGGTGATGCATTGTTTTACTTAATAAATAAATAACTATGGCTCAATAGTCATATATCTTAACATACAACAATAACAACTTATATCAATTATGAAATACGAAAACCCTTCAAATCACTGTTCAATACATCTATTTCAGGTGTAAAGCACCTTTTCCAGTGTTTAATTTGATCACATTATTATTTCCAATTTAGTTTTGCGAATATATTCATACTAAACCTCATCATGCGATAACTCGGTTAAACATATTCATTACCGATTAAAGTACAGTAACAATGAAGTCTAAGGTTCATTGTCATTGTTTTATTAACTTATAAGAAACTCGTTCGGAATACTCTATTAATTCACAAACGATCCGTTGAATAACTGTCCATAAACTCGTTAGTTTCATTAAGGTTACTTGCTGCCAACCCCCACACACATTCACGTATGGAAGCAGCCTGAAGACCCAGCATGCCCGCTATGTAAAGGAAATGGAACAATCTCCTATATTATCTCCGCATGTCCGACAGCACTATCGCAAGGAAGATACCTCTGGCGTCTTGAACAAGTACTTTGAGAGATGGCTGACATTCTAGAAAAGCAGAGAATCCACAACAGATAACCTACAAGAGGTCCATAGTTTATCAGGGTCTTGAGAGAGGGAGAACAGAAGACAACCAGCACCAGTAGTACCGGTCTGCTAGATGACACCAATAACTGGGAGATGCGAGTGCGTCTAAAGAAGAAGCTTGTGTTAACAGATCTGGTTCACACAAACCTCCCTCCGGATACAGTTATATGGTCACCAGAGGCGAATAAATCATCATGATAGAATCAACATGGTCATGGGAAAAGAGAGTAGAAGAGGCGTATGAGCAGACGTTTTCAAAATACAAGTGTCTGGCAAAATCATGTAGAGAGAGAAGCTGGAAAGCGTGGGTGTTCTCAGTTAAGGATGGCTTCAGAGGTTTTCCCGCTTAATCGGTACGGCGAATGCTTGTAAACATAGGAAAACCCTGTCACAACTCTCAGCAAAACGGCAGATAGGACATCCAGTTTGCTTTGGTTAAGACTAAATGAACTGAGCTAGCAGCCCACATAGACGAACAGTGCTTGATCACCATTGTTGCCCTGTCATCCTGAAGGTGTTCCGAGATAAGGGGCGAAACACCTAATGACGGAAGGGAACTCGGTTGATGACATCTGTGATAAGCAGTTGACACTGTATAATTACATCTTATTGGCTAAACAATAAAAGTCAAGTGGGTGTTGTTACATGAGAAGGAACACGGCAGTAAATGCAAGTTCAATAGATATTGCTACTATTGTTTAGTATACCATGACGGTTTAAACAAAGTACGCTATTGGTGTATTTATTTCACACTGTACACTATTTTCGTAGAACCACAATGCGGGCCTCAAAGATCGGTTCAATTTAAAAGTTTCCCAGACATGCAGTCTATCGTTATTATCAGCAGACCTGATTTACCAATTATTTTTAAACATCTTTAACCTAATAGCAACGTCACGGGATATGGGTTTCCTGCAATTCTTATCTGAATCATTTGGAAAGTAGACTGTATTAACTTACTGCTATTTAAACTCATGGATTGCTTAGAAGAGGGACGATTAGAACGCCCACAGAGAAGAACAAAACAACCACAGTTGGCCATTCCTTGTTTTCAAATGTATTCGGCAATACCAGATTTTGTACATAAATCACTGCCTTTAACAGCAGCACAAACCATACAGCGTCCATAGTTTAAACATACAACATAATGTATGTTAGTAATATAAGTGAAAAATCCAAACATAGGAGAAAGAGAAAAAGAACTGAAAAGTATTGAGTTTGTTGCTAAGCAGCATAATGTTACCCATGCTGCGTGAACTTAAACGTTAACCAATTACTATAAACAAAAATACGACACATCTATCAATGTTGTGTCAATGTATTAGGATAACAATAGTATGCTTATTTTCACATTATATAACTTATGTACATGTTGCGTCATAGGGTAGATATGCCCAGTCCTATTTTGTAAATATACACGAGTGTATAATTGGTCGATATTTGCATTCAATTATATCGTGGCCGTTGGTCTGTCTAATAACGATAAGTGCATTGTGTTTATGTTTGAGTAAAAATCTATTTTTTTGTTATTTACATATGGTATTGTCCTAGTCATCCAAATTTATTACTTTTAACTATATACGTATTATTCTCCTTGGCAGAGTTGTCGTTCCTTACAATATCATGCAATGGGTCAATTGTGTAAAAGATAGTCAGAACATACAGAAATATATTGAAGCAAACCCTTGCAAAATCAGAGTAGCATCAATGCATAAATTATCATGCCGCAATATTTTGGCAACATATAACTGGTCCATATTTTGAAACGATTAAATGTAAATCAGTTAGTTATCATCATTAACAAGCGTTAGTTATTAATACCAGTGTGTAAATGTCCTGTCAGACGACATCCGATTCCCGAACATATGTATTGAATTGTTTACTTTCTCAAAATAGAACGTGTAAAATGCAGATATTTTGAACGCGTTTATTGTTCGTGTTTTAAATGACATATTTACTTTAAAAAGCGAGATGTCTGCATTTTGTTTTTAAAAATGGTTAATAATTAGCAATGTTATATAACGTAAGTGTATTTGTTTTCTTAAATATCAACGGAATGTGTTTAGTCGCCCCTCTATTTCGTTTGTGTGTATTCCAAGGTTGTACTTATAAAATGCTTTCGTTGGATATTTACAGTCAGTTGTATTTACCGTTGAAACTTAGTGCAGTACAAGTGTTCAGACAGAATGAAGGCAGTTTTATATATAACACTTGTGTTCACCATTGGCGTGACTTGTGAGCCGCATTGCTCCAAGTACGCGTATGAAGAGAAATTACTCGAGAGAATGATTCAAGTGCAATTTGATGTCAAACAGTTTGCCAGACGATTGGACAACATCGAAGAAGACGTTCGTCAGTTCATATCTCAGTCCAATAAGAAGATGCAAGATTATGACAAGGCATTGGATGGACAACAGATAGACGTTAGTAAAGAGATTACAAATGCACTGTCAAGTTTGGACAACTGGAAAAAGAATATGACGCTGGTCCAAGAGAAACTTTTATTAGACAATGATATGGCGATTGGGAACATGACATTGTTTAAAGGTAAGTTTCATATTCTGATTTTAGAACAAATAATTATACTTTTACTTTCTATCTAAACATACCATTATGATATCGGTGACTTCCATCAGACTTTCGGGGATTAAATTAATTTACATTGATAGATGTGCAATAGTCTCAATACTAATAGTTGAATGTAAAGTCATCCAGTGCAGCAACCCGTTATAAATATTAACTTGGTTTTTTAAGAGATTGCTAAAAGTAGTTCTTCATGATATTGTTTAAAACGATTGATTATCATTGTTGGGTGAGCATGGGACTTTCGACAATGTCTGATAATGCTAAACGGGACAGAAATCATGTTTATAGGTAGGTTTTTATCACTATATGTTTAACCTGTTTATTTCAGAGGAGATTCGCACGCCACTGACCATGTTCAGAGCTACAGGCCCGTCTGTTGCCAGCTCTGGTGAGACCTTGATATTCTCGTCAGTGTTGGATAATTTTAGTGACGGCTATAACGCTGATACGGGGAGGTTTACGGCACCATCCAAAGGACTGTATATATTTTCTCTTAGTCTTTGCACAGTTGGCAATGTGGACGCTCGGTTTGGTATCGAGACAGATGGCTCATTTAGTGCTGCAAAGAGATTAATAGACCAAGACCGGGATTCCTGTGGTACTATTGTCTCACCGATATTGCTGACCAAAGGACAACAGGTTCATGCTGAATGTGTTCAGAGTTGTGACGTTACGTCGGGATATGGCACAAACACTAACTTATTTGCAGGGTCATTGATTCACTATTTAAAATAATCGACCTGTTAAAAGACAGATACGTGCTGTTTACGTTTAAAGCGCGTGATATATATTTCTTACACACCATGCCGCGATACTGCTATCTCACCCCGTGTTGGGATATCTCTATCCTCCATTCCCCTATTGCGCTTGTGCCAATGTTAAACTACCCTACCAAACTACTTTGTATGACAACAACAACAACAACAACAAAAGTTCAGCTCAATTAACTACCCCAAACTACCATTATATTTAGAATAAAAGACGGTACAATATGTTTTAATAACGCCAAATAAAAACACACGCCCTTGGTTCAATATGTTTACGTCGTGACGGCATCTAATGACACATTGACGTTCTACTTTCGTTTTGAAATGCCTAACATGTACTATTTCTTAGAATAAACGTGTACAGCATAGTGTCTGTGTAGTATGTCGATTACTATTAGAATACTTAAATACTTAGATACTTAAATGTTATATGTATGATTTACCAAGGTTCGTGTGTATTCAGAATACCATACGTTGGAATTTATGGTGGAAAGTAGAACCGTAGATGGGCTGTAGGGCATGTGAGTGTTACAGTAAACAGGAAGCGTGTGAAAAATATGTTAAACTTGGAAAAATCATTTGAGTCGTGTTGACTATGATAAATGGAAAATGCAGACATTTTAAACGGAAATCGAGTTAAATAGCTCGAAGACAGTTCATGGAGTACATTACAGGAGGAACATAATTGTACTAAAAGGAATGCAATTCTGTGGGGCCAGGTTGATTATATTCAGTGAGTTTGATGGCTGACTTGCCAGTTTCTGAATTGTCAATTTGACCTTATTGTTTACATCAATGACCGACTATGCTGCTGTTGATTTAAGAGGTTTGAAGAGAAATGCTGCATCAAAATAGTGTCAGAGGATATTTGGGAGTAAAATCATTGGTATGCACACAGTTTTAACCGTCATCCCAGAGTTATTGTTGTAGATACTTATACAGTTGTTGATGAACCGAGCAAAATCTTGCGGCCATTTTGTTGACCTGAAACAGTCTAATTTTAGACATCTCCTTATATGGAAAATGATGTTTTCCGTGACACGTATGATATTCATTATATGGTAAATATAGTAAAATTAATCCGCACCATGTTAACTCTGTAGCACCATAGCGTTATATCAATTATATTTAAAACAATAAAGTGCATTATCACATGATCCTGACGTTTATTTATTTTTTGTAATTGAAAGCTGTACATAATAATCCAGCAATACACGTCCGTACCGTGCTATCATTAATGTGTTTATAGAAAACAGTGTAAGATAATACATGTACTAATATTCGAATATATACTGAATTACACTTGTATATTATGATAGCCTTGGAACTACCAGGACCCATTGATCCAACCATTCTACAACGAACGAAACAAGCATATCAAACCGCTAAACGAATAAAACATGAAAAATGAAGACATATACTAGTATGTCAGTATTTATTGGTACATGCACAGTTCATACAACTATGCATGTTTGTTCTAAGTGTGTTCTGTCAAGCAAAGTAACAAACGGAAACTTAAAATCAGGAACGGATTCGGGCGTGAGATGCATAGGTAAAACAATACTTGTTTAATGATCGAACTTTTATAAATTAGTATAAACTAAGGTAGAAATCAGATACTATAAAACAGAACTAACACAATAACTTATGATAAATAAGATGCAGCCGATAACAGCATATTTCGCAATTAGTTAATAGTCCATTTCTCGTGATTGTGTTGCTCTAGTAATGTCTGCTCTCCTTTATGGCATAATGCATTATACACCAAACTCTAAATGCTCCAGCTTTGTCTATTGTGATAAACTTATATCAAATACCATGTGTACGATAACAGATACTACGCTATCAACCAAGCAATGCATTGACTGAGTATTGTTCAGATAAATGTCCATCGTGTAGTGTATTAATGTTAAAGTTTGTGTCAATAAACGTTCTATATAATATTGCAACAACACCATTAACACATCACAATTGCATACATGCTTATCTTGCCAAACCGAATAACTCAGTATTAATTACAAGTATACCTGTATAGAACACATAACTATCTTAGACTTATGTCAGTGATTTTGCTGTGGTATTTTTATTCATTTATTCTAAACATGTATTACACTTTGGTGAGCTGTTATTGAGTTTAGTATTTAGGTATTCAGATACAGGTACAGAAACAACATATACTTCGAACATTTTGTTCATATATCAAGAAAGATAAGTATGATAGTTAACAATCTTTTTCCTAAATTGATTATTCCCCTTACACATATATTAGTCTAAGCCTTCGTATAACAATCTACAAAAAAGTAATGTCTCTTTATTTCATACCAACAAGAGCGTCATAACATAAGGCAATGTTTGTATTTTCTGGAACGATTACTGAGCATTTTACTTAATGATTTGTTATAGAGTTAACAGTGATGTATTTTAATACATGTACTTGACACGTAGCGACATGTAAACACATAATTGAACGTTGGATACTTTAGATCGTACCTACCATAATATGTGGGTTGCCTTCAGCACTAGATGTAGAATAGATGTAGTGTGGGTAGGTGAGGTGGTACTCATGGTTACACGCGAAGGAGTTGGTTACCGCTGTGTTCATGTGAGATTTGACAATGTCACATGGTACCTAAGTATGTATTCTGCAGTAGATGTAGCATAGGTGTATTGTGTAATGGACAAATACAGCCAATTGATATCAACACCAATTTTAAGAACAGTACTACCTTTAGAAATAATATATATAACGCGTGTGACTAAATTGAGCGTGTGCACAAATTTTAAAAATGCGCTAAAATCTACATAGAACAAATGTAAAAAATGCGCGATAAGTGCAAATATATTAAGATACGCCAGGGAGTGCTGAAAGAGCTCAACAAAGCGCGTGTGGTAGATCATATGTATTTAAACAGTCTGTACGGTTCACAATATATTGTATTGAAAAGTAAACAATTTGAATGTTCTTAAAACGTTGCAAAATGGTTTACCGCTATGCCAAATACATGCATATATCATGCTAAATTGAAAAACAGACGTTTAGCACGTGTTTAACAAACCTCGTGAGTGGTCTTGTTTACGTTTCAACAGAAGTCAGCTTTATAATTTCGAGGAAGCATTTTTTATCTCAGTTACTGTTGAGCAGTATTTTATACAGAGAATTGCCCGCCGACTATAGTTACGTGATACACGTTTTTACTCAATAAATAAATAACTATGTCACGATCTGTATATACCTTAACATACAACAATTACAAGTAATATCGGTTATAAAATTCAAAAACCCTTCAAATAAGTGCTCAGTACATTCAGTTGTAAATCAAACATTTTCCAGTGTTTAATTTTATCACGGTATCATTTTCAATTTAGTTTTGCGAATATATTCATACTTAACACGACCATCATCATGCCACAACTCGGTTATACATAGTTGTAACCGCTTAAGGTATAGCAATAATGAAGCTCATTATCATTTATTTATTAAATTGTAAAAAGTCTTGTTCCCAACAAATATTAATTCACAAAAAGAAACATTTTAAATATGTCCGAGTGTTATCCATTTGTGTCGATGTTTGCATTGAAGTATATCGTGACCGTTGTTTTGTCTAATAAATATAAGCGCATAGTGTTTATGTTTGAGTAAAAATCTATATTTTTGTTATTTACATATAGTCTTGTCCTAGTCATCTAAGTTTATGACTTTTAACTAAATAAGTATTATTCTCCTTGGTAGAGTTAATTACACTATCATGCAATAGTGTAAAAGAGAGTCACACAATGCAGAAATACATTCTTACATGGAAGCAAACCCTTGCAAAATCAAAGTAGCATCAATGCATAAATAACATGCCGCAATGTTGTGGCAACATATAAAACGTCCATATTTTCAATTCTCTATGAAGCCTCATGTAGCAGACTCTTATTTCTAATGATATGTTATAGAAGCGTGTGTTTTGAGTGACACATTTAAGATCACATTATTATAATGAACATTAATACAAAATTAAGGGATTGAAAGGGTGAACATTAAATATTGTGATTAAATTTAATTTAAATTTCTTCAGCTGCTTCTGGAAATGAGAGAACACGATTTATTTTCGTTTTATTTCGCTGGCTCGACCGTATTTTCATTTCTTAAAATTGTGACTTTTCAACCACAGGCACAACTATTCTTGTTGTAACGTGTAATGTCGCCTGCACCGTGTGTCTATTCCATTGAATAACGTAGTCTTCTATTGTGTTCTTACCTACATTCAACGGTGCTCCAATAATAACCAAATAAATGATACGCCTTCTTGTGTAAATAGTTGTTCTCGTATTTACAGACTGCAGTTATTCACAGCACTGTATCAATGTCAGTGTATGTATCCCACAAGGCTCTAGTTACCATTGCACATGCCCATAAAGGTATAACGGAAGTTAGTGTTAGTTTAGTATAGGTGAGAATTATCTACAGCTTCTAGGACGATTCGATCACAATATTAAACACGTTTGAACACATTTATACAAGCTTATGCCACCAAGCTTCATCTCGGGTCATATTTGTGAGGACGTTTGTAAGCAGAGTTATCTTCTCGTGTTCGCTTTAAACTATGTAGTAGGCAAGCAATGTTCGTTGAAACAAGACATTATTTAATGAGGTATGCATATGGGACGATGAGTTTGAGATGATCTTGACATATATCAGCGTTTTAACCTGTCTAATCATTTTCCTTTTGAAGAGCAAACTATTTGGTAATTTTAGTTCTGCTGAAAGAAAGTGTGATTAGAAAATATTACTTTGAAGAGATATATTTTGATAAATACCAATTCTGGTCAACATTTTGTGTTTTGTCGTAAGTTTGTCAATACATGTATGATTAGAGACGGCTAGCCTTACAAAAGTACTACACCATTTTCAGTTTTGAATTATAAATTATTCTAAATTTCAAGTATTCTTTTTAGATATATGCACACCCTACACAAAAAAGTTAGTATTATGTTTCTATTGGACATCTCGTTTTGTCTTACCAACGCCTCGTTCACTAAACTGAAATAATTTGTGAAGGAATTTGTGTCAAAACTTCGTATCGGCCCGTTGAATTACGGCTATTAGTTTGCTTTAGCTATCTACTGGTTTGGAATGACTGTTGAAGTTTATTTGTATACCAATGAGAACGACTATCAACTTGCCTGCCACAGCTATTGACCAAATAAAACCAGACGATGGTGAATGTACACGGACTGTGGAACCATTAAGAGTTGATAAGGAACACATCCTATCTTTATTAAGAAACTATGGATTTCAGATTCCCACCTTCCCAAGTTGTGAGTGAGTCCAGTATATCGAATTTTATATTCTTTGCTATAAAACTAGAAATTTACTACTCGTATTTAACACCACGATACTTATTGTTGTATTTATATTATTTTGTATTCACCTCTTCAGAAAATTCATGATTCTTTTTTTGTTACTGTATTGCTATAACTATGCCTATTTTTATGCAATAAATGTTAAATGAATGAGTAAATGAATGAATGAATAAATGAATGATGAATGAATGGAGGAACGAACGAATGAATGAATATGCCCAAAAATGTCTCAATTGTGAACATATTTCGAAGCGCTAAATTGTTACATAGAACTGTATGTTGCTTTTTTGTCGAAACTCTATTTTAACGTAAGATAACAAATAATATAATCGGTAAATGCGTACTCAGAACAGAGCTGACTCATAAAGTATAACCTAAGTATAACTCCATACTTGATACAAAACCTATTTGAGCTAGGAGACTATATATTAACACACAATTGATAGGACTTACTTTACATTGCAGCTCGGGTAACATTAACTTTTTCAATGTACTTAGCGCTCTATTTCGCATGACATGTTGACCCTTAGCACGGAAGATATTATTAATAAAACAACGACATCTTCCGCGATACATTAATCATTACACAACCAGGAAAGCAATAACCGAATGGTTTGAAATACAATGTACCACTGAGTTTTCAAACAATAATACATTACTTTAGACTATATTTTGAAATATGCTTAATTAACGATTGCGCTGTGCATTATACATTTGCAGCTATGAAATCAACGATATCACACGTCTTACTAACTTAATTACACAGATAGAATTGGTTTAGTATAGACTACCATGTTCCTTCTTTCTTTGTTGTTCTATTATATTGTTTAACTGTGTAAGACGAATGCGTGTTTGAGCCATTTTTCATATTCACTTCCCCATACACGAGGACAACTTGAATGTGTTTGCTGTCGTATATATACTCTGGCAGTCCTTTTCTGAGGTTGAGCTGGTTGATTTCTTCTAGGTTATATGTGTGCAGTTTAACACAATAGCAGACTACAAATCAAGGTAAGTATTGCATTTCTTTATAACAGTTTCAATGTGATCACTTCACGACATACTGCTGTTAACTATACCACCTATTAATTTACCAGTTGAACACTATTTAATCACTAGTCTTGATATGACTCGTTTAGATAAGATTGTACGATTGACGATTATGTCTCGAACTGATAAGTATTACTTCTTATGGACACGTGATTAGGTTAGTGCCACCGTTGTATAAGTATTTGGTAAGTGAAGTAACTGTCACTCTACAATAAGTCTCTCAATTTATTTTAGTTCGATTGTGATTCATGTTCCAATCCGTTCCTGGAACCAACCAGCATTTAGCAATAAGGGTAATGTTTCTTGATCATGGAAACAGCGGAATGGTGTTCGAATTCACGACTAACCGATTACGAGTCAGACGCGCTACCCACTGTCCCATGCCGTTTGCAAATTGTCAGCAAATTATTGTAAGAGAACTAAGCGCAAATCATTGATGAAGATAAAAACAAAACAGAATTGAACCGGGAACAGAGCCAGGGAACATACTTGCTACGACGTCAAGTGTTGTGATTAGATTGTTCTCAAGAAATTAATGTATTTTGAGTTCTAGAACCTGTCAAGCGCATTTTTATGCAAACCATACATTGAATATTTTTGTTATACCATGTCGTGGTTAATAAGCTCAAAGGCCTTGATGAGGCCGAGAAACAATAACACATTAATATGTCAGTAAAAATCGTCTATCCGCCTATTTGTCGTCGGAGAAGAAACCAATTTGTTTACGGAGAAGCAACACTCTCGTTCGCCTGCCGTCTTTAGGTAGCGCGGCGAACAGTTCTCAGAATGTTTATAGGTTGGAAAGCAGACACTATCAATAGTTTTTTATTTTAACAAACGTCAACATCAAGTTTTTATTCTCATTTTCCGCGAGTATCGAACTTCGAATTCAATACGAAAATCGAATTTGATAACTTTAATACATAACATAACAGGAAATACTACAACCTGAATGTGTTAACATATATTATGCGTGTACAGAAACACACAGTGCTACCTTTAACATCGAAACTGAATTACGGCAGGGTTTTTTTCCTGAAAAGGGGGAAGGGGCCTGGGGCCTTTCAGAAGGGGAAAATATCGCGGCGTTTTACTAAAAAAGGCGAAAACAGTGCATGTTTACATTTCATTTTAACATTACAATGCCATCTCCCTCTTCTTCTTGCCCTTAAACCCATTCACTAGCCGATGATAGTCAATCTCACTTAAACTACCACATAGCTGGCAAGGCTCAGATGAAGCTGAGAGTGAGAACATATTCTAATGGGGGTGCAGGGTCATGGTCCCCCGAAATAAAATGATTTCTGGATTGATTGTGGTGTGTTTTAGGGACAGTTTCAGCAATTTTTTTAAACAAAAGAGTGGAGTCTTGCATCCTCTAAAGAATTGTTCGAAATGCAGTTATATCTTGGAGTCTTGCATCCTCTAAAGAATTGTTCGAAATGCAGTTATATCTGTTAGTATGCTGTTTTCCACGGGTCACGCGATTGAAG
>ENA-OREC01001232-OREC01001232.1-marine-metagenome-genome-assembly--contig:-NODE-1232-length-12573-cov-11.169414_pt1 | contig 12573 bp, 8 predicted proteins | sample MGYA00248626_ERZ508543 | MGnify/ENA primary metagenome ERZ508543 (study PRJEB26211, sample SAMN05518279) | marine metagenome | isolation source: Puget Sound, Washington, USA | host: Bankia setacea... | reverse complement strand
TTTAATCAGCAATATCAGTGAGTTTGAATTGGGTTTTAATCAGCAATATCAGTGAGTTTGAATTGGGTTTTAATCAGATCATGTAGTGGTTATTCATCATTTAAATGCATACAATATATCTACCTGACATAGAATCGTGTCGGTTGTATCTGACCTTTGCAGCATTTTATATATTTATAATTTACATGCATTTATGTCCATAGCATAAATTTAGTAGATGGTCTTAATGTTGAGCAATCCTGTTCCTAGAAATGCCTGTCAGTATATATTCATTCGACAGAAAACGTAATTTTCAGTCTGGGAATTTATCGTGATTTATATACAGTTCTCAAATATGTATCTGGGGTGTTTAGTGCAATATATCTAGAAGTAAACGTCCATAGACTGCAGGGCGATTATGTTTTTTTATGCGGCATTAAACGTATGATTGACAACTTTACGTATTCGTTTAATTATATTCACGCATATTGATAGTAAAGGACAATTGAAGGATGCATTTGAAAGTTCGTAATTGGCTATTACGTGTTCCATTATACGGATGCCATTTCATTAAAGTGACCTAGGACTTATATCTCACTTTGGTATGATACACTGACCAATGGAAGAACAGGATTCCACACTCAGGAACAAAAACTACACCTAGAACTATTAATAAACAGTTTCCTTGGTGCCCTTTCATTTAAATGTCGATACGCCGACTCCTCACCTGGGTGGATAAACTGACCAATGGTAGAAGTGTATGCCACATTTAGGTACACTTAGAACGCCTACGATTATTGATCAGACGTTTCCCTGTGTGTGTGTGTTTTTAATCAAGATGGTGACACGTTGGCAGTGTAAACAATACCACGATGATGAAATTGATATTTAAATGACATGAACATATGTTAAGGTCATGACACTCGGGTAAACAGGTGGATCAGTAATGGGAAAACAAAGTGTTGTGTACTAATGTAATCATAATGACTGATAACCATAGAGCAAGTCTGGTCTATATGTCACAGGTTGATCAAGGTTGAACAAAAGATCATTATCCCGTTATGTTAGGTAATAGTTAATAAGTCATTGGTATCGTGTACTAACGTCGGCTTTAAAATGACGTCCAGACGTCGCAAGGTTTCTACCTCCTGTTTTATCTAATGGCACTTAGAAACCACTCTCCTTCACTCATTGGAATCTACATTTATAGCGTCCCGGTATAGATAGGGATGCGTGGGTTCTGAGTCCGAATTCTAGAGTGTAAAGATTAATTCATAAAAACAATAGGCAGAAACAAACTAAAACAACTATATACAAGGAATCGTGAAGGGCATAGTTATTCAAAATACAGGGATTTTCTATTTATGCCACTCGTGAAAATATATATTTCCTTTGACCACTCGTGTCATAACATTCGACTTGTTTTGTGTGTATTGTTAGGGGAGGGGTGAGCGAAAGAGCTGTATGTTATGCAGTAGATCTAGCACATTCTCAAACACAACATGTAACCTTTAAAACAGCTCTAAAGATAACTCACCCATTGGAATCATAAACAAATAAACATTCATCAACAAATGACACGACATACGAAAAACAGCCTTGCAAAAGTCAAACACAATGCCCTTAGTACATTAAAAACTGGGTACAGTATAACGAACTCTAGAAAAAAGACGACCAAAATCAACACCCTATTGACTGAAATTCTGGAGACATTGAAAACATGGAGAAAACATGTGTACAACATAGTTCACCATGCGTTATGTCGCATATGTTGTAATACATGGACAAAGATGGTTGGCTGTCTAGAAATAGCTCCTGCAAATGCATGCAGAACAGAATTCTTTTCTTTTCTCCTACTACTTGACATTGAAATGTGTGGGATACGTGGATATTTATTACCTACTTATAGATCCAGTATTTCATGTGACAGCTGTAGGTGACATGCTACATTCATTTACAAACTGTTCCTTTCTTACAACGAGTTTTGACTTCAACCGTTCGTTTCCTCTGGTTATTTGTTGCTGTGTGTTTTTTTTGCGCAGGAGCAAATCAGACAAATATACCAAAAAAACATGATTTGACATATAAGTTTTAACATGCACGTTGGTTCTTTCATTTGCATGTTTTGAACTTTGTTGGTATCCGAAACGCCATATCACTTTTAGATACGTTTTAAATGTGCTGATTTCCACTTCTAATATAGTTCTAATTACTTGACTTTAACAAACGAATGTACTACTGGTTTGCCACTATAAATTGACAACACTTCGCTTAATTCACAACAAGGTTAACATTGTTACATACATTATGCCAACGGGCCTCGGAAGCCAAACTAATTACATGTACAGTTATGTAAAATCATTATATAGAAACAATTAACTGTTTGACCTTGTCCCATGTCCTAACAGTTGGTGGTATGCTATATGCTATAAGTATTGCCTCAATATCTTTAGAATAGGTAAACATATCATGCAAGTGTCGGTGATATATTGACTACTTTTGTTATGACATGTTGTACGTACTTGTGTCTAAACCATTTTTATAAAGGTCTAATACTTTCGAAATCACACGCTCTACATTTTTGCGTGACTGAAAACGGTAAGTTGAGTATATCTAGTTTAAACTTAGAAGCCACGTATATCAAAGAAAGTCTACTAGAACATATTATGTCGTGAAAAACGCGTTCTTGCCTATTTTGCGGGAAAAGACAGGGACATCCGGTCACGTGACGGTGCTATATGTTCGTGTCTAAGGCTGTATGTGCGAGGGGTGTAATACAGGTTTGTCCAACCCGAGGGCCAGCGCTCGGGTCCACTCCCGTCCCCCGCTGATCCTCGGGTTTAACAAACCTGTCTTACACCCCCGCCCATATAAGATTCTATTAATCTCTGGCCAGTTGTCGTGGTAGTGTACATGCCAGTCGCAAATACAGCCTTGACCAATATTGACAAATATTTTCATCACGCAGGTGTGTCAATTGATTGAGTATACAATAGACATGAAGCAATTCATGCGTGTCTAAATGCAGTATGACACATAACACCTGCCTGAAGAGGGCGTTTTACAAGTTGTAATTAGATAAAAATAGTCAGATAAACGGAATACATGCAACTACAGAAGATCTTCGTAAATAACACATTCGCAAAACAAACATTGTTTTTTCTTCTTTCAGACAGACGTCTCCTACAAGGGAGAAACGCAATTCTTGTCCTTACGCTTATGGTGCCGTTGAAGATGACGTCACGTTACACGTACCTGTTTGTGACGCACTTCCGCAATTTGAAACTGAGCATGTGCAGCCATTATCAGACAGTGGCAGAATTACATGTCCCCGATTATATACGCCGTCCACAACTAGTACAAGAAAAGTACAGATTCCGTTTATAAGGTAAGAGCAAAGAAATAACAGTGAACACTCGTTTTCAATAATTAGGTGCACTGCTTGTTTCGTACTTTACAAACATAACGACAGAGGTGACGTACTGTGTAAGTGTATAAAATCATGAAGATGTTCATTTAACGTTCCCTCGATACAGCTGTTATGACATAAAATCAAATAACATCCGCGGTAGTTTTGGAGTTATTGGAGTTGTGAATCGGCTTTTTTTACAAGAGACTAGAGAGCCCAGTTTTGAGATAAAACTTATGATTGTATACATACGTATAATTTGTTTGATTTGTTCGCGATTCATCTTCCTTTAATGTCATTTAGATAGATAAAGAATTACCCAAATTGTTGGATGGTTTAAATGGTCCGTTGAATGCACTGTTGAGATGTAATATCAGTTTGAAAATAAGGAAGTCTCCGTTACAGAGATATAACGGAGATGGTGTACCAACATTTGATGTCAGGTATGATCTTGTATCGGGAATTTATTCATTAGATCAATGGTGACACATATAAAATATTGTAATATAATAGAATACAAGTTACTAGGAACAGAATAAACGCACATTCACAGTTGGCAATCAGGTATTTGTATGATAGAACTGAGTCTAGAGTCTGGCTCAATTATAGTGGTTTTAGCAGCTAAACATTCAGCGATCATTTTATGTTATTTGATGATTCTAAGATTATTCAAGCTGATACATTAATATAAAAATATAATATCAAAACATTAATATGGCTTGCCTGAAAAACATATAGTGTCTGTATACCGTGCTACTTAGACATAGTAACGGAGATTTGATAAAACGTCACGGAAAAATTATGGTTTTAGATTGGCAAAAATCGAGATGAAATTCAGCGTGAGTACATGACTAGGCTTAAACAAAAGAACCGTAAAACCTACGCAAGAGAAAGAGAAAAGGAAAGCAATTATGTAACATCTGCTAAACTGTAAACTGTCTATTAAAGACAGAGACAAAAGCTGCTATATAACAGGAAAAAATAGAGTAAAACAGGAGTAAATATTCAAGAGTTTTATGCGAGAAAGACAAACACACAACATTACAACTGCAAGTGTTTACGAAAGTAACGAATTAAATGATGAACAGATGCTGACCCAAGTTACAAGTATATGACAGATAATAGTGGTGAGGATGTAGGGCAAAGTCAATTAGTAGTTTGAATGAAGTTTAAAGATAGCGGTAGGCGAGATGCAGCTTTTAAACGATGGAAAAGTGATAGATTTGCACCGTACTCACGAGTAAGAATATTTGAATAAAAAATGAAAGAAAAACACCCAGAAAGTTTCAAAATATATATTCTGAAACGGTCCCGTGATTGTCTCCTATGCACAAAGAAAGAAACGAGCAGTGTTTTATTTACACGATAAAATATGGCTGTTACCACGGACTTGAGTCCGTGCACTAGGTCCGTGCTTATTACTTTGACATTCCGCGTAACCAAACAACGTCCTGTCAACTTAAGCTTTCTTAAAAACTAGTGCAGTGCATTATAGAGGCACAACCGGTATTGCCGTGTTAAAATCGAAATAAAACATATGCACCCGTGTTTGAGCGCAGAATAAAATAAACTCGTCCAGGTGAGTATGATTTAAATCACTCGTGCTAACGCCGCGTGATTTAATTCATACGCACCGAACTCGTACTTATATTTTATTCTGCGATAAAACACGGGTACAGATACCTTAGCAAAGTAGTTTTTTAAAAGAGTGCTTTTATAGAGAATCTTAAATGTGTGGGGATGGAAGATTGTTTTGCCCCCAATGAACAGGTTCCCGTTTCATCTTTAGTCGTATCCATTCCCACCCAAGGAAAATGTTTTTCTTGACTATAGCATCTACGTCAATCATGTATAATGAGAACCAAACATCGCTGGAAAAGTTGCAACGTTTTGAACATGAAGTATTCTTAAAATCTCCGTTACTAATAAATCTCCGTTACTATTAATTAGTTAACGATTTTAGACACAATGAAAGACAAATTTAAATGGAATGAAATGTTGTATATGTATTTAGTACCTTAAGGAATTATGTACAGTAAGTATGATAACCAATTGCATATTATATTAGTATGATAGCGCATACATATTAAATATTGCCAGGTAATTGTAAATCGACAAGAATCTTATATCCAATCCTCAGTCATGGACAGGAAACTTTTCTGCACACCTTATATACAACAACTAGTTTAGTGTTCAATTTCCACGATAATATTGTCATAGTAAGCAAATGTCTATATGGAAAGGTAACTGTGTTGTTTGTGAAATCTCCGTTACCAAAGAGCTGTAGTTTTCATGTCCTTTGCAATTCAACAGATGTCAGATTCTATGTAAAAAGTGCATACTTTTGTATTATCATATATATGTACACGTTGACGATGTACGAATGGAATCTGCCAAATACAAAATAGTTAAATAACACATTCAGTGAAATTAAACAAAATATGCAAGTATTGTGTTATAATAAAGAACAGTATATATCTTACAAACCAGTAAAAGTATACATTTACAATTTGAGGTGAGCGTACCTAACACATATCTACGTAAGACTAGATATTTCTTTTCATTCAACTGTTCTTTACCTAAATTGTCATTTGTTAACCTCTCGTGCACCTAATTATTGAAAAATCGTGTGAAACAAGTCGTTAATTGTTATCAAACCACTGAACGAGTTGTCTGTGGGTGTCTGGTCCTCTTACATTCCTCTAGCAAAGACCGTTTGTCAGTCCATGTACAAACCCATTTTACATGCCCTTGCCATTTACTAACAGTGCCATAGGTTTATATGTTCATGTCATTCTGCAAAAAGATACTTATTTAAAAGATCATTAAGAAATTATTTACACAATTGAGTCCATACCAACAGGATGCTATTGAAGTGTTGCATCGATAGTTCAATTTAGACTATTATATTACAGTTCATCTGAGTTGTGACGTAGATATACATTAATGTAACAAATAAACGTGATTCCTTAAATGTCAAAAGCTCCAGTGACAATAAAATGGCACTTTTCATTCGCTACAAAAGAGTTAAGACATGTTGTTCGATAGTGGACAGCTGTTGTGGCTAGATTTACTGTCGTGGGTTTCTTGCTATTCTTGTTCTATCAATGTACATCAAGCTTGCAGTAAAACGTGTATATGCAGGCGCCAGATGTGGCCCGAATCATTAAAACATCGACCGAAAGGAAACATTTGATTCGATAAGTGTTACTTATATTGTCTTGTTAAGCTATAAAGTCACGTAGATGGTGGAAACAATCGACCTACTTGCCTAGGTTTGCTTTGAAGCCGCCTTAGAATCGACCCTTTGGTTATTTGACGATTGTTTGAAAGATTTTTAAACAAAATGCTACAGAAAAAATAAACATGTACGTATAATCTATTCAAATACCGCTGTTTCAACAGTTTTTGTTCTTTCGTTGATGGTAGTTATTGTTGTTTTCGTTGCTGTTGTATTTGCTGTTGACGACGCTCATGTTTATGACTATAATGAGAAAGAAGAGGACGTCAACGTCAATGATGATAAAGAGAGTTATGTTAATTTTCATTTCAGGATTGGTAGTGATAGTAATGCGATGGCTACAGATAGGACGCCGGGGTCACAGGGTCGTATCTGGTTCTCGGTATTTTATACGTCAGACAGCGAAGAACTTATTGTCACACTAATCAGAGTCAGAGATCTACAAGGTACATCTTATCCAAGTCTTTTCAAAAAAATCTCAAGCAATATTTCAACAGTTATTCAATTAAAATGCCTCTCTCGCTCATTTCATTGTCAAGCGAATCCTTCTAGAACATACCGAAGTGTCTTCATATCAGTGGGAAAAAAGGAATCGTTGTACATGTCTTGTTTGCTGTTAGATGGAATAATTTACTTGTTATGTTATTATTGAACGTAAAAGTAAATCGGAAATACAAATATGCTGATTACCTATGGATAATAGAAGAGACCTCTCAACTGCAATTATATGTTTCCTTCCAGGTCGTTATGAGGAGGAGCAGCTACGAGACCCATTTGTACGCGTGTTTCTGTTACCAGACGAACATACTTACCATACATCTAGGATGCAGAGACGTACACTCAACCCTGTGTTCAATGAAGTCTTCACTTTTCACGTAAGTGTTAAATGGCGTCATTGCTTGATACAGTTTACCTTATTAGCAACACCTTGTCATAAAAAACCCACAACGTTAACTGGTAAGACTGAACAAAGCTGAACGATTAATCAATGCCAAACCCAAGCATATGTTTTAGGATGGTTAAAGTAAAAAAACTACTGTGTTCGTTCATTTGAGCAGTATTTGTATGACTTAACTGGTGCTATTTCCTATCCCGTTCGTAGGTTGAGCAAAAAGACCTACCCTCCATAAAGTTGCGGTTCTCCGTTTATGACGTGGACAGGAGGCGCGTACGTCATTCTCTGGGTCACGTGGTGGTTCCAGTAGAAGATTTAGATGTAGGGTCCGCCGATATGGTGTACAGGGATTTGGAACAAGGAATTCATGTTAGCTATGCTGATTTTGTTAACATTCTTAAACAAATGCAACTTTAAATCACCTATCTATTTTTTCGAGCAAATGTGTTCATTATTTGCTACAATGTATAGAGTCAGGCAACCACAATTAACTATTTTAAGATTGTATTCGTAAAAGAAACTCGAATATGTCTTAATAAACGCTGATTAATTCTGAAGATCAACGTCGTCAAAGTTAAACTACAGGATGAACTGACATGTAGAGAGCACAAAATCCGTATTGCTAACATAGAAGCGATTGTTAGGTCTTTAATGTTTATGTGAAGGAACATTAAAGGATGGAACATGTACATAACAGTCGATTTATGCAAATAATTGCTTTATTGCGTGTTTACTGTGTTTACGTTCCAGATGTCGCCGTCTATAGGAGAATTGAACTTGGCCCTATCCTATATGCCCCACCTAGAGAGAATGAAATTGGCCGTCCTGAGAGCCAGACATGTACGGCCACCCTCCGATCCAGACACTGGTAGGTACTTATAGCAGTGTAATGAACACCTCTTTAAAGTACGGCCACAAATGGAAGTCAAACCTTGTCTTATTTTATGCAAATTATTTTGTTCGATTGTGACGGTTATTAGTCTTATGATGTCTAGTACATCACGCTAGAAACTGTACAAACGATGAGGGTACAGATTCAGGAAACAACGGGAATCCTGACGGCGAATAATAGTATCTGAATTTTTTCAAATAATCACAAAGCGTAACTATTAGAGCTGTTCTTTATAGTCAAATACACTAGTTTAAAGCGAACACATACAAGTAAGAATTCGACACGTTCTTATGTTACTGGTCATTTTCTCATGTGTGCTTCTTTTTCCAGGTTTCTATGTGCGTTTAAAGTTCAGCTACGGAAGCAAGCACATTAAGACAAAACAAACTCATACTCAAGACGTTGGCAGAGAAATCAACTTCAACGAGTCCTTCGCCTTCAGTACTTCTAACAAAAGCATTGACAATTTCAACTTTACCGTCACATTGATGCAGACGCTACGTAACTCGCTGTCCAATGACGTAGAGATAGGTCACGTGACGCTGGGATCGTTTATGCATGCGCGTGGGGAGGGATTATTACACTGGCAGGAAATGTTGTCCAAAACCAGAAGTGTAGTGATGAAATGGCATCAGTTAAGCATGCCAACAGTATAGAGAGTAAAGGAACAGTGAACATATAAACTATAAAAAATGAAACTTAAATTACATATGTCAAACGAAAATCTGGCAGCATAATTTTACATTAAAGACGTAAACATATGAATAAAATGTACATGTACTTTTTTATTTAAACAGCTGCACTCATCGAGAGTATAACATTACATCTGTCTATATAACGTGCATATAACGCAATACAGTCGCGCATACACAGTATCACTGTTTTAATCTGGTAGTTCATGTTCATATAATTACATATAGAATCTATGCGTTTTCTCGCAGAGTGTTTTTGCTCTTTACATTATTATTGTTATCGTGTTATTGTGAATTATAACTTACCAGTATTGCAATAAATAGTGCATCACTCATCTACCAATAGTTTGTATTGTGATAACAAAGTTGTATATTAACACACAAATACAACAGTCCACTGCGTATATGTAAGCCAACTCAAGTGACTACGAGAAGTGGAAAAGCCAGACGTCTTTGTTGATTTTCCGACATACTTTTGACTTAATTGAAAGACCCCCACAAGAATATGACCTCGTTTCGGCTGAATATTTTATGATCTTATTTTACTATAGAAGGCAGTTTCCTTTGTGAATCGGAGAGGCATTCAAAAATAGCAGACTTGTGTTGGTCGAAAAAAAATGACTAGTCTACTAATTGACAAATAAATGTCTGATTAGAACTCTGTACCGTCTGTAGCAGTACATGAACGGAAAGGTCCATCTACGAGTTCGGTAGCCCATGTGCCCATATGTACCGTAAGGCGGCGGCAATAACTGATATTGCCTTTAATGTCTCAAATTACTTCTCGAAATCACTTGATTAATTTCATTGTTGTGATTTAGAGTTTAATTTCTGTTCTAGTTGCTTAACACACATTGTGAGGTGCAGAAATACATGTAGCTCGCATCTTGAGTGATTTAAGCGAAAGCATGTGTGGTCTTCTACTGATTTAATACTTATTCTCATCCAAATGCAGTTATAGTTTGCGGGACGGCATTACTCAATGCAGGTAAGTACATGAGTAGACAGTCACATGGGTGCCGTGAGATCAAACACCGTGAATGTATATATCCTTTAGAAATATTACCCTCAGTTATCAGTACTGGATGGTTCTAGAAATGGACACGTACGATTTTAACAGGATAAGGTTTTCAATCACAATCGAACTAAATCAGATTGTTATAAATCAACCATGCTAGTTTAGACCAAGATTCAGTTGCGTCGACACTTTTATTTCAGGTTCGTCGAGTGTGCCCTTGTTCGTTGACAATCAAACTAGAATACATCAGTATATTACAATCGAAAAAGTTAGCTGTAATATGGTTGAGTATGTCTATAAATGTCTCGGTAATGTCACAAAACGAACGCAAGAAAGAATGAAGGAAAACGGACATAAATTACGAAATAAAGCGACGGGGATTACGCGTAGGAAGTATCAAGGGAAAAAACTAATCAACCGGACGATTCGTTTACGGTTTAGCGATTTAAATAGTTTCGCATTCACTGGAAAACTAGAGAAATATACAAAAATGTACTTTTTACGTTACATGCAGAATATTGTTGAGGAAAATAAATTCTAAAATGCTTTGATTATGGTATAAAACAGCCCATTTTGCATTGTATCGTAATTAATTAGCAAATAAAGAACGAATGCGAAACTAAGCAAACCTAACCCGGAAAAGATGGCTGACGCAGAGGCAATCCGAGAAGCCCGAAGGCAAAGAATTCTCAAATCTTCGGAAAGTCGGATGAACCGTTTTACTGGAAGAATGCAGCAAGGTCAGTACATAACTATCGTCTTAATGAAATATTTTTTAGAAGTACCACCTGTATAGTTCATGAGGATAAAGGGTGTCAAACTACAAAAATAATGTGTTTTCGCGATCTCTTCTGAAATGTGGTGGAATATTGTTCCCAGATGTTGATGTGTTGTCATAAATGTTGGCGCATAAGAAGAGGGTTGTTGTTCTGGTGGAAATCTGACATGCCTTGTTAAAACTAAGATAGCAAGTTTGTATTTGTTAGAATAGTTATATATGCAATGTCTTCAAGTTAATAAAGATTTATGAGGAAATGTGAGCAGTGTTCACAAATGGTGACTTTAAACGTTGGTTGTTTTGAACGGCTTAGGAATGCTATAAAGAAAAGAAAGCATATGGTATTGTTAAAAAATCTTGATTGATACATACAGGGATCGAATTTACCTTTGTGAGGCATCTCACAAAATGAAAAATCAACTCGCAATTTTATTATTGGCTTTATTCCCTTATAATAAGGTCTAATTAAAGTAGATATCTACACCTTAGACATATTATGAATATTAAAAAGTATCAATCTTTGCAAAAATAATCTACATCAATTGATAATACATTCATTTTAATGTCACCATGAAAAAATGATCACATCTCATGATTATTTTATACCTGCCGAATGTTTACAAAAACAATGAAGTGTTTTTTCCCTCTTTATTGTATCAATGTGGGAATCTCCAATATGGCATATACTTTGCTACAGTCTAAACAGACTCATCCTTGCCATCTTATAATTACCATTAATTCAAATTCCACAAACTGTTTCTTTCTATAGACACATCTAATTCTTACTATAATTTCACAGTTTGTGTTAACAGCAAAACCATAAAACAGTGACTGCAGCAGCCACCTGGTCCAACAAGGCCAATAAAAATGTTTTTCATCTGAGTAGACAACAAACAATAGTGATAATTGAATGCCGTAATTATTGGTATATCATCACCGTCAATAATTACCCTACTCGTAATTATGTAACTGGTTATAACAATAATATACACATGTTTAATTAAACAATTATTCAAAATCAACGCAGTTTACTTCCAATTGACATGTAACAATGACATAATTAACATAACACAAGAACCGTATTATTATACATTGGCCTAAGAGGTTAAGTTTTACGCTGCTCTCAAGTTGCTAGGGTGGTTTCTAACGCATTACGTCATCTTCATCCTGTTCACTTTTGTAGACAACTGTACCGCGTGAGGGGTCTTGAAATCATTATCATCATCAGAGTGTGACTCTGTACTGCCTACTATACTGGTAGTGTAAACATGCCATTTATAAGCTGTTTCCAATAACTACGTAGCAGAGTGTTAAGTTCATGTTTATTCTAGTTTGGTTTTAACATTGTGTCGTCTAGAAAAAGCCACTTGCATAATTTTGCGAGCTTGAATAAAAGTCACTCACTCGCAATTTGCAAATGTCGCTCGCATTTTGCGAGTATGCGAGTCTAAATTCAAACCCTGACATATGTTCACTATCTTTTAGTTTTAACAAAGCTTGCCTATTTACAAGAGAAGGCGTCTTTAAATGTTTATTCTTAGCTAGTGTGCGTGTTAAGAAAGAACATTTTGTTTGTTATTTTCAAAAACGATCATCTGCCCAAACAGCTCATTTTATATTTTAAAATTTACTTACAGAAGACTCTAATAGTATCACACCAGAGCCAGTT
>ENA-OREC01001231-OREC01001231.1-marine-metagenome-genome-assembly--contig:-NODE-1231-length-12574-cov-13.669441_pt1 | contig 12574 bp, 9 predicted proteins | sample MGYA00248626_ERZ508543 | MGnify/ENA primary metagenome ERZ508543 (study PRJEB26211, sample SAMN05518279) | marine metagenome | isolation source: Puget Sound, Washington, USA | host: Bankia setacea... | reverse complement strand
ACACAAGGAAAGGGGCTCCATGATTACACTCATCACATACAACCATAGCCAGGAAGTGTGAGATACACAAGGAAAGGGGCTCCATGATTACACTTGTCACATACAACCATAGCCAGGAAGTGTGAGATACACAAGGAAAGGGGCTCCATGATTACACTCATCACATACAACCATTGCCAGGAAGTGTGAGATACACAAGGAAAGGGGCTCCATGCTTGCTAGTCATATGTTAAATAGAACCTTGCAAAACTGGTAATTTTAATATCAACTTTAATGAAACTCTTTTCAGAAACGCTATAAATCTTGCGGAAGACTTGCTTAATAACTTGTTTCATAAAATGTACAAATGGCAACTCCTGTAACATCATATAAATATTACTGTATAGAAAACAGTTTAATAGAATTATCACTAAAGAACAACAAACACATTGAACACGTTTCATCATTTTCTTTGCATTTATATATTAAAAAATAAGTCCTTCACAAATGTCAATACAGGTCAATCTAACAAATGCATAAACAGTTCCAAAACATGAAGTTTCATATGTGTGTCTCAACACAACATGGGAAGTATGCAATAGATGTAAGCCAAAACTATGTGCTGTTGTTTTCCTATTCATGTGAGCTACAAACACATTCACTATATAATCCATTGAAATACAAGTTAAAATCTCTTTGTAACTTAGTATTTTTGCGTTTCATAAAATCAATGTATGTGTTCTGTCCAATCAATCATAGAGTTTAGAACCTCTAAATATATGTTTGGCTTTTCTCATTCCCATGTGTTTACTGAACAAAACTTCCTAGAACTCTGTATTGCCAATGTGTGCAGTTATTATGGAAACCCCAATCAAATGACAAGCTCTGATTTACATCTATTGAACAGTTCAATTATATTTATATTCAGAGATGTAGGAGGTATGTACAATAATCACGACAGTTGTTTTATAACACATAACTAACCTAGCTTACATAGTAAAATAGCTTTTAACAAATAATTTATTTTTCACATATTTAAAGGCCAACTTTTTCGGTAAATCACTTCCATCTATGACAAGTTGTGTACCTGACAGATCTATCATGTGTCAGTAGTTAAAATTAAATAACTTATTTGAACACAAAGTGAAATATTCCTGTTTTAAAACATTTGAGCAGTCAGAGCCAATAATTGAAGCAATTCAACCAAAATGTCAAAAGGTTGCAATTTTTCATCCAGTAAAATACTAAGAACTAGTGGGGCTTTATTATAACCAGAGACACAACTTGTCAGAAACATCTGTAAAGTGTGCAGAGTGGCGGGTTTGGGTGCACTAAAGTCATGCAACAAGAAGAATCTTACACTGATATTCCAAATATAAACTTTCATAATAAATGACACATGTAAGACCCTAAATAACATTGATACATTACCAGATATGGTATTACAACTACTTATCCTCTAATTCAAAGATAATGTGTCCTAACAATATAAGCATCTGACAAGTTTTGTGAAATTAAATATAATAACTACTACAAGTACAAGTAATGTATAACAGTTGAGTAGTAAGCCCATACTTTATATCGTTATTCCTTTGTTAATGGAGACAATGATCCCTAGTTCCAGAACACTATTGCATCTTATAATAAACCTTCATTTTAATTGGTCAAGCATGAAAGAAAGTGTTACAACATAAGAACATTGTATAACTCAGATGGTGGCGAATGTTGAAGCATACTGAGACTTGATATAGTGTTGATGCCGTTACGTTGTTAATTGTTGAACCTCTATTACATTACTTACAGATACACTGGGTGTTCACTATTGGGCATTGTCTAGTATAGAATAAAACACACTCATCATGTATACATATATAGCCAAATAGTGAGTAGGATACTATAACCTACATTCACAAGCAAATTAAATTACTTACGGCAATAATTTGTAAACAAAAAAACTCATTCTGTTCTCAACTCATTCTGTTCTCAGTTTGTAAGTAACAAAGCAGTTATCTTTTTTACCATTAAAACAATTAACAGCTAACTATTTTGTTAAAAATAAAACTACTAAATGAAGACTCATTATTTGTTTTGTTATTTGAAGTTACTTTTTACAGTGAATATTTCCTGGAGAGAATGGTAGACACTGTATTTTATCAAACAAATGCACATTGTTTGAATTGATTCATAATTTTCTTTTCAAGCTGGACAAACTTATCTGTGCATATAAAAATTCACTGAGTGACAAAAATGATTTATAGGGACATTGTTTCGATTCACAATCATAAACATAATCAAATAATAATTTTGTCATTTATGTTACAGCTAGGCTGGTAAAATCATAGATCTGAACTATATTTTCTGATAAAACTGTATATAAATATTTGATTATCAGCCTTTCAAAATAACAGTCTTTCGATTTACTATAGATAGCATGATAACATTGACCTGACACTCTTGAATAAATTACAAGGAAGAATGTATTACACACTTAATTGGAACATGTGTACACAATTGACATAAGTTATATACTGTTTTGTTATACTAAGATTTAAACCTATCTATTTAACAGTCTAGCTAACTATATGATGAATTAGTGTCAGGTCAATATTCCCATGCTTTAATCTTTAAAAAGCTATCACTATCAGATGTCTAATGCCTCTTTTTATAACAATGTCAGCTTTTGGCACAACTAAACAAAGAGATGAGAAACAATGGTGCATGGGTACATACTCATATACAACTAACTAACAACCAAATATATCCTAGCTAACTAAACTAATCTTTGAAGCTTCACATTAAACCAATTTTAACCCAAATACCATGGGACCGTTCATCAATAATCCTTGGTGTATATTAGGTACCTATGTATGGTACATTGCTCTACCATTCATCTAACTTAGGTGAGATATCAGTCCTAGGAGTAGTAATGCAACAGCCTCCAAAGTGAGAGTTTCCATATCCTGAAACGTTTGCTATAAGTTATGGAATAATCTCGGAGATTTTTACCCCATTTGAGGTTCACTGGAGCTTAATTTAACAATGTATACACAGAACTCCTCAACATATACATTATGCATCCCAATGAACTTATTTAACGATGATTTTTTGTAGACCATGAATAATAATTATGCAGAAAAGCAAACTAGTCTATGTTTCAGGTGAGAGGGTACTCAAACAGATGGTAGAAGTAAAGGTAAGGCTATCACAAGTTATTTTGTCTCTGAATGATATGGCATCACTAGCTAACACAAAGAATGTATTCAGAAGGATTTCAACATTCCTTATTTTACTTTTTTAAATCACGTTTATGTCATGGTAAGCAGAAGGAAGAAATATTTATTTGGAAAAAATAATGTTTAAAGGTGCTTAAATCTGAACATTTGCAAGACATTACATTACCTAAATCTTAACTGATAGTTGTTCTATATACTCTGTTGTAAAGTTGCCATGGATACAACATTGCATAGTTACAACATACAACAGTGTTTGACAACAGATTCCATAAACCTTCCACCTCACATAACATTTAAAATAAACATTCTCTCAAATTACCAATAACTTTGTAACACATGTCTTACAGGAAGTAATTTAAGCTCCAGAAATACACCTTTTTCTATAGATAGGACTTTACAAATGTATTAAAACAGCTTGAGGTTCAACAGGCATTATTGCATTACTGACAATTAGTAAATCACTAGCAAACCACTTTTACTAACCGCACATAACAAAAGACTTAACAAACGAAATAGATGATTTACAGTTACACTCTTCTGTGGGATCAAATCAGACTCTTAGATAACAATATAGCACATATTACTTGTTTCATGTAACCTGCATTGTGCTTGCTCAATACATACACAGTATATACTCCAGTACACCCATCATTTCTTAAAAAATCAGATATTATAATTTATCATCACTGATCTAACATGACGATAAATACAATCATTTTCCCATATGCACTCATTAATGACACTTCATTTAACAAACATGTGGCATGACAATAGAATATATGAGAATGCGGTGAAGATAAGTGTACTGTGTCTGTTCCTCTGTCTAAGCTTGTGTAGATAGCAGATTCCTGTATGATAGTATGAGGTGAAGCTACACACTATAGGCCATCATTTACCAAATCTCTGGCTGGTTCCACCGTAACTGACTAACACTGATCTAAATGTTTTATAGTTTATAGCTAGATGCGACTGAATCGACCTGAAAATACATATAAACAACATGCATGTTTATATAACTTGTATTTTTACATCTGAAACATTGTCTTAGGAAATGGATGGAAAAGAAGGCAACTTTCCATTTAAAACTTGTGAAATTTAGGGCAGTTAAAACCATGAGAGGTGTAACACTTTACCATACAATACACTGTGAAGACACACATTGTATACATATAACAAATACTGTAATATTCAGTTGTTTTTACAGGAAAGTTTCACTACATCATTTTGTGACTCAAAAGCGAACTGTCAATATGGAGATGGTATGATTGCAAAGCACTGAATATCTATAAAACTATTAGCTGTGTCAACACAATTTGAAAAAAATAATACTTAAACAATTATTTGTTGAACATACAAAATTTCTGTTAAGCGAATATGCCATGGCATAAATCCAAGTAGAGACTCTACAGATCCAAACTTTATCATCATATCTGGATCCGGGTAACCTGACTCTGAAATGTAAAAAAAAGTTACACACAGTTAACTTCCATGTGAAGCAGGCATAGACAACAATGTGTTTAATGAATCAATGTATGTACCTGGTTACAAATTGAACAAGTCAAATAACTTGAGAGAAAAGAAAGCAGACAAAACAAACCTTAAGTTGTTAAAATTATTTTTACGGTGTTAATTTACAGCCTTTTTGTACTATCGGTACTTTGATACAGCTCTTGCGTTCTTTACTGTGTGTAAATATCACACGCACTGAGGGTTTCCTTAGCTATTCGTGTTTTGTTATATTTTCTCTACACCTTTTTGTAAGTTATGATTAGATGAAAATACAATGTACCAAAATATTAGGCCAGACTAGTGGACATGGTGTTAGACTCTTTTGAATAAAACAGATAAATAGTACAGCTACTCTGCAGCTACCACATTATGGTATTGACTGAATTGTTTAACAGAAAATGAAAGCTTTGTTTAAAACTGATATGAATCACCTTGAACATGATCATACAGTGTGTACACTACCTTGGAATAAGACATCTACAGATTGTGGTGTAATGTCTGAAGTTTTCACTAGTTTGTTAGAAACTCTTCTACATATAGTTTTAGCTGTGTTCACTATAGACTGTCTTCCATCTTCAAGTGACAATAGAAACACATCAATCTGAGACGAACTTTTATCTGAAATAAACAGCATAAACAACTTGTTTACAGTAAACATTAGGCATAAACTTTACAGGATCCAGTAAAGTTTACTATAAAGGATATTTAATATTGAAACTACAATCACTGTATTAGGAATTTAATATGATATGTGAGATCGGAGTATAAAACATTAACCCAGTTGTATAAAAATTTACCTAACAACAATTTCATGGAGCAAACACAACTTTTGACCATCTTGCAAATCTGAATCTTTTTTTTAATCTGTCTTAATTAAGATTCAAAATTGCCCAAAAGCAATCAAAAATTTAAGATCTACTTGTATTGGGAAATAAAGAAATTTAAAAAACAAACCATTATTGACTTGCTTTTTCTTATAGTTCTGTTGTTTCACATGTGTACTGTATATATTTTACAGTAAAGTTAAAAAAAAATGTTTTAACTTGTACACTGCGACTCCATTATAATGCGGTCGTCGGGGTCAACAGGAATAACGGACCGCATTATATACACGCGACCGTTGTTCAAAATCTTTAACGCAACCTCTTTCACAGGATTTCAAATACGTAAACAAATGCCCCACCCATCATCAATTGGTATGGGACATCAGTCAGTGTATTTAGTTTTATGGTTAAAACACACAAACTTTTCATAAATCACGGTATCAATAGATGTATGTTGGTAGAATAATTGATTTGCAATTGATTTACTACATTTATTTCATTCCGATGTAAAATGGTTAGATTTGGTGACGAAAACTCTTCTGCATATATGCTAGTGTTCTAAAAATAGTAACGATGCGAGTACAAGCTAGCCCACTCCCTTGACAAGCAGAAGTTACTGTACTGTAAGGAAAGTAGATCTGCGTGTAGTTCAGTACATGATATTTCATAAACTTGCATTAAAAACTTCTATGAATCGTTCAAAATAGCAGTTATATGAAATACAACGCACATATCTATTGCGTGGGATTTCACTTGTTAAATACTTACGCTTTGAGTTATGTTTAAAGGATCCACAGTGTAGCTGTATTTCAGACTTGGTACGTTCTGAATCTGACAATGATTGCTGCTGCTTCTGAAGCTCCCTGTCCAAAAGAATTTTGTTTGTTTTCACTACACCTGGAAAGTAGACAAAGAAAAAGATGTACATTGTAAAAACAAGCCACATCTGGCAATTTTTTTCTTTAAGAAGTGAGGCTTGTATCTGAAGAAAGAACTTTTATAAAGGTTGAGGATCAATTATTTTGTTATGAATATAAGTTTCTTTTCTTTTTAAAGAACATAAGTCTTCCTTACGTTCATTCGGTCCAGTTGAATTCAAGTCAGGTCTAGGGAAATCCAAGTGTCCACTAGTCGGTAAATAAATCAGTTGATATAGAAAGCTGGAATTACAGCTAAATAATTTGCTTGAGGTTGCTATTGCTTTATAAATAGTATATGTGTTTGTTGCTTTACTGTACTTCAACTGCATAAAATACCAGAAAACTGTTACATTGTACTTATGAATAAGAGTAGACAATTGTGTTTGTAGTTCTACTTGTATATAATGTAGGTTTAGCGGTATAACTATTAACTATGTGACATATTTCAACATAAACGTGAATACCTTTTTTCGACAAATAAAACAAATGCAACTTTATCATAAACTACTTTGATTATGCACTTACCATTTTTGTCATAGAGACTGATAAATGTTATTCCCATTGTCGCCGACCATAGTACTAAATTTGCAATGTCCGAGTACGATATCTCATCTTCTAGGAAAAGCAATCCTATGTGAAGTGGCAGCTTTTTCAATTTTCTTGCATCAGACTGGACGATGCAGGTGTCAGTTTTGCTGAATGATAGCGCATGAAACCTTAAAAACCAATGTCTACAGTATGAAAGCACTGCTGCTATGTAATGGACGCAATTTAGCAATAATGTTGTCATTGTTGTTACACTTTGTTGGCAATTTATTTACAATCTGCCGGCTAAGCCGAAAATTGCATCGTGTGACTTGTGAGTTGTCTCCCTTGTTCGTCACAATCCATTTCCGGGTTAACTTCCGGGTTAAAGAATTCAGTATTTCGAAGCGTGTGGTAATTACTTTGATTCAACCATTAAATAGTATATTTCAGTTCGGTTTTTTAATGTTTTGCATTTCCTACTTCTGGCTTTGTACAGAATAAACAATACGTTTTAGAGGCTATCGAGAGTATTCGCTAACAGATGGAGCGATATGATTGGTCAATTATCACGTATAGGGCGGTTTCGCGAGCTGGACGTTTCGCCCGTGACGTTTCTCATGAAATGGGTGCGAAACATCCTCAGGTCCCATTTGATATAATATATATATAATGAACAACTACTCATTTTTTAAAACAGATTCGTCAAATATAAATGAATTTTGAGTATAGTTCATATGTTTGCTGTACGTAAATAATGATATTAAATATGGTTTATTGTTTTTAATAATAAAAAAAAGTGTGATGCCGTATGTAGTTAGGCTAATGTTTCATGTACGTAATTTATGATAATAAATATTTTGATTGTTTTGATAACGTTCACGATGTTGTATGTATATTTCAATTGTTGATAACTGTTGAACTGTTGACGCTTTACCACATGCTTCTACCACATGACGGCCACCATCAATTATATTTTTTTGTATAATAATGTTTGTGAAAGAAATGGTAATACAATAGGTTTAAACTAAACTATCATATTATTGCCAACTCATCGGTAGAGACAATTACCGGACCTTTCTCTGAATGCTAGTCACATCGGAATAGGAGCGTTGTTGTCTGCGTGTCTTATCGCATCGGTACATACATACATGCTACAAAAAGACCTTCAACTAGGTATTCCCCCACCTTTCTTAATGTTTGGTTGGCACTAGACCGCCTATAGATGATTATGATACCTACGTGGTAGCTGAGCAGGCATTACTCCCGAAGAGGCCGGTTAAAACAAGCTCCGATTTGAATGACGGATGTATGAAAAAAACAGTTTGGTGACAGTCCAGCGTTGCTCCTTCTTTCATTTAGGTGTTGTGGTTAACTGCTGATACATATATGTTGAAGTAAATTTAAATACGGATATACAAAGAAAGATTTTAGTTTTAATCTGAAATGGTGTCACGTTTGTTAACACTCCTTTGTATGCGTGTATGTTTCTGAACCGAACACTGGTGGACTTTTATTATTGCTTACTCTAGCATAAAATATTTCAAACCGTACTGAAAACATTGCGTCCCGGAAGTATTTTTTCCTATTAAAACACGATGCATTCGTCAGGAGATGTTTTCTTCTCCTGTTTTGATTCATTTTTATTGTGTAAGCGATACGATACTTTCAGGTGACTTTTAAAAGTCACGCTACTACTCAAAAACTCTATGGTACTAACTACTAAGACAAATATTGTACAGAAAGGAAACACAATTTTACAACCCCCGACAGTGTACCAGCAATCAAAATCAAGCTAGTTTATACGAATTGATTTTAGTTCGAATGTGAATCACGCATGTTTTGCTTATATAAATCACGCTCGAATCCGTTCTAGGCAAAGAGGGTAAAGTTTCTCGCTGAATGAAACATCGGGAGCATTTGATGGGACTCGAACTCACGAATGATAGGCATCCACCGACTACTAGTCAAGAGTTAAATCAGAAATGATATATTTGAAAACAAAGTTAGTGTTTTTGTTTAAAAAAGTTCAGCAGTGTGTGGTTACATTTAGTATTTACCGCTATGTACTGCTTTATCAACCATCCTAGCCAATCATTTATGTTATTTAACTAAACTATCAATACTGGTAACACATTGTTTTCCATTTAATTAATAAATTATACATGTAATTACATTGAACGATTAAGAAGAAAGCACTTTAAACCTAAAGTAACCATGCTATAAATAAGTTACCGGGACCAAGGTCATTCCAGTAGGTTTCGTTGTTATTTGGAATTGTTATCGGGAACGACTGAGTGGCTTTAAGATGACACTATTTAACGCATTAACACAGAGATTCAGTCACTCAAAAGAGGTATAACATTGCAGTATACAGGTAGTTGTTATATTGACATAAAGCCCATATTCTTGTTGACAACTTTGATCCATACTATTTTAACTATTTACATTAATAGTAATGATGAAAAATATTAAGATTTCTGAATAAGAACCCACTAATTTTCAGATTGACAGTTCTTCAAGTGATACTTCTTCAAAAGTTGATGTTTCTTAAAACGGCAACTTATGCTCCTGTTGAAAACTAGGATAAACATGGTAGCAGAATTTAACAGGAGCGCCTTTTTCGATGTCTTAAAGTTATTCATTGGTGAAGTTGACTACCTATTTGCTTTTTACAGCCCAACTTAGATAGTACTTCAAAGCTTAAGTTTAGGCATTTTCTTGGCGGACTGTTGCGTATTCCTAACATAACTGTCACCGGTTAATACTCCCAATATGTTCAAAGTCCGCCGCGCCAAACGGTTAACTTGGTGTGTGTCGCGATCAATTATGTGTCCTACAGACAATTAATGTTAAACACTTGGAGCGCATCTCGGGGTGTTTCAAGAGCCATTCGTCAAACTGTAGTCCGCTTTGATAAGGTAGTTTAGACAAATGTCCCACTGTTCAGACTTTATAAATGTGTTCTTAGTCAGAAAACACTTCCACACAGGATCGGTTACCCTGTACTCAGAAATGAAACCTGTTACATGGACCAAAGGTCGTGTGCACGGGTACTTACCTGTAGGCTGCTAGTTCACCTTGTTAACATAAAACAACCACGTTTGAAACCAGTGGAAGTACATCAACGTCTTACACTGTACATAGTCGAAACAGTGAAAGGGAGGAAAGATAAAGAGAGAATTGCCTGTAGAAACCTTAAAGCTTATGTGACTAATTTGTATATGACTAAACACTTGTGTTAAACATGAGATGTACTGGTTGGTTTACATTTACTACATGGGCTTACCCACAAGGTCAGTCTAGAACAGAAAATGTCCGGGAGCCAACGTCCGACTATATATTAGTCAAGTTTGTTGTAAGCCATACTTGTTTCATGACATCGTTAATTTTGGCAAAATAAAAAAGCACTAGAATGAATGGAAGTATAACAGTGATTAATTAAACGTCAGGTCATGTCAATAGTAGTAATCCGAAATATTAGCACATAATTACAACTAAAGATCTGGACAAAATAATATTACCAGAGTAAATAGCGTAAGATAAATAATTCGAACTGAAATATTCAAATAACTGATCGCCCAGTGCAAACATTGTCACTAAATCTCCTAACGGTCAGCGAGCAGTCTATTGAGATGGCGCGGATTTAAATGGTCAGTTTTTGTAATAATGGAGTGTTAGTTTAATATTGATACTAGCAACTGACCATGGAGTGTCGTGGGTATTGGATTCGAATGTCATTAAAGCACGGAATTCTAACTGGACGCACTAATGAAGCTATTATACCCAAACGCAGCCGTTCTTTCATATTGCATTTTGTAATGTTTAAACAAAAGTTTACCTATGTAATCATTTCTTATTGATTTTAATAATTTTGCATTCCGTTATCAAAAAAAGTTGATCGATATGTGTCAACAAGACTTAAATACCATACTATTGATCAAAAACTTCGCTTCCTAAGATTCGGAACAGTTGGAAACTTTACTGTTGGACGAGAATGAGTCTTTAGTACGAACGTTACGTCAATGATAGAGCATGGACACTGACACACAGATGTATACGTCCCACCCTAGGCGCAAGGTAAGGATAGTTCTTGTTACTCTAGATCTACATTGTATGTATTTTTCTGTTGTTGTACTTTTATTGATTTGCGTTTTAACATTTTAAATTTGCTTAGTTTTGACTGCAAGGAGCAACAAGGAACACTTAATGTATGTTATTAAAGACATATGTTCTGACATTGTTACCTGGTTTAAATTCTTTCAAGGGGAGAATTTCGTGTGTGAAGATAAAATGTCAACTCTCACAAAAGTGCACCCGAAGATCTTCCTACTTTAAAGAAGACTTTCATGGGCGCTTTTATCAGCTGGGTCTAATTCGTTTGTGATTTTAAAAGCTTAGTTCCAAAATCAACATAATATACACGAATCTCCATGAGCATTGGATAAGAAATGCATTACCATGTCTATAAATTGAAGACATCATGCATGGAAACGATGTTGTAAAATATAGGTATAAATAATCAAGTACATGTACATTATATATAGGTCACTGTCCATGGCCGTAGCTGTTCTTTTGTACGTACCTAAAGACGATTGTAGCCACTAATCTCCAGCTTATGTCTGTGCATCGTTGAACTGAACATTAATTTAACCTCTATTACACTTTTATGGATTTCTAAATATTGCCATCGGTTTTTTTCATGTATCCATATTTTGAATTTGCTAGTAAGTATTGTGATCAGGTGTGATTCTTTAATTCTCATGAATGTGTCAACACCATCATCGGATACCCCCGATACTGGGTTAGGCTTCGCGTTGTATGAAGTGTAATTGAAGAAAGTAGCGTGCTTGCGATGTAATGAACGTACCGTTGTTGCGATGTAATGAAAGTAACGTGGTTGCGATGTAATGTGTAAGTATCGTGGTTGCGATGTAATGAAACTACCGTGCTTAGGATGTAATGAACGTACCGTGCTTAGGATGTAATGAACGTACCGTTGTTGCGATGTAATGAAAGTAGTGTGGTTGCGATGTAATGAAAGTAGCGTGGTTGCGATGTAATGAAAGTACCGTGCTTAGGATGTAATGAACGTACCGTAGTTGCGATGTAATGAAAGTACCGTGCTTAGGATGTAATGAACGTACCGTAGTTGCGATGTAATGAAAGTACCATGCTTAGGATGTAATGAACGTACCGTAGTTGCGATGTAATGAAAGTACCATGCTTAGGATGTAATGAACGTACCGTGCTTAGGATGTAATGAACGTACCGTAGTTGCGATGTAATGAAAGTACCGTGCTTAGGATGTAATGAAAGTACCGTGCTTAGGATGTAATGAACGTACCGTGCTTAGGATGTAATGAAAGTAGCGTGGTTGCGATGTAATGAAAGTAGCGTGGTTGCGATGTGATGAAAGTAGCGTGGTTGCGAGGTAATGAAAGTAACGTGGTTGCAATGTAATGAAAGTAGCGTGGTTGCGATGTAATGAAAGTATCGTGGTTGCGATGTAATGAAAGTAGCGTGGTTGCGATGTAATGAAAGTATCGTGGTTGCAATGTAATGAAAGTAGCGTGGTTGCGAT
>ENA-OREC01001230-OREC01001230.1-marine-metagenome-genome-assembly--contig:-NODE-1230-length-12576-cov-13.117129_pt1 | contig 12576 bp, 5 predicted proteins | sample MGYA00248626_ERZ508543 | MGnify/ENA primary metagenome ERZ508543 (study PRJEB26211, sample SAMN05518279) | marine metagenome | isolation source: Puget Sound, Washington, USA | host: Bankia setacea... | reverse complement strand
GCAGTACAGCCTGCACATCTCGTATAGTAGTCTGTACATCCTCTAAATCTTCCTCTGTTATACCACTGAACCTACAGAGGTAAGGGCTCATGTCAATAGAACAGCAATAAAACAGACATTCCCATGTAAAAACTCATGCGCATGCCCCTTTAATAAATCATACAGGCAAGTCAAGAAGCAAAAGCAAAATTGTTATAAGAGCTATTGAATAAAGAAGCAGTTAGAATCCTTTCACATTCAACCCTCCAAGTACTGAAGTTGAAGTTCTATTTGAGATTCTTTTTGAACATTGATGAGTGTGAGAATGTGATCAATCATTTCAACAATCTTACCTGTTTATCTAAGGTTAATAATACAATTTTAAAAGTAATAAGTTTGAGGATTGACAAGTAAATGACTGAACTAAATCTGCTTATCTGAACTCTTCTGGAAAAAGTCACGCAATGTTTTTTATCACTAAAGAAAAATAATTTTGACACATGAAGGTTGACAATGAATTAACTAGAGCCCGGCTTGAATACTCTATTTCTTAACTTTTATAATCATCATTACCATCTTCTGTAAATGTTCATTAATAATGTTTGCTTTCACCAGAGCTAGATTTATATACTGTACCTTGTATTAAAATCTACGACGGGGTTGTCAGGTACAACAAACGATTCATACACAGGTTCCTGGTCAGCTCCTACCACTGTAATCCTGGCTAACTCTATACCCATTGTAGTATACACCTGTAATATGTAACACAAATGTGGCAATGTCTGATAAACACTACAACAAATGTGGACTATAAAATCTATGTTTTGCTTCACTTTTTTATTCGCCTAAAACAGCATGGCTTTATGTGCCATACGACTGTATCAAATCAATTGTTGCATCACAGAATGGCAAGGATTAAAGGTGTTTCATGCAACCTGATTCTTGTTTCTTAAACAGGAATATTTGTCGATTAAACACAATATCTTACCAAAAACAATTACAATGCCATGCAGAGAATGTCATCTTTTGAATACAAAGGTCAGCAGGCTTTAAAACAAAGCTTACATTTTAAGGGTCATCCTAATACATGTATGCAAAAATATAAACTTTTCCTAACATTTATGAAACTTGTCTTAATCCTATTATTTCCTAACCTCTTCTCACTTAATTAAAGAGACAGTAAGCAAGACCACAACTACATCTAGTGAGGTGGGTTATTCAACCATCGTCTATTTCTTCTTGATCATGAATTGGAATCAAACTAGACATGTATAAGACTATGAGACGAGACTTTTTGTGTGTAAACTCTAGAAAATGTACTGCATCTTTATCTGTGTTCATCTAAATACACTGTAATTGAGGCTCACCATTTCACAGTCGAGTGCATAGACACCATAGTCTCCATCTATAGCAGGTGAAGTAGGAATGGTCTTCATATATCCTGTCATGTTGCCTCTCTTGTTGGTGTCATGTACATGTAACTACAACACACAACATATATTAAGCATAATACAACTTTGTTTGCTGCCCTACACGTTGGTCACTGAAGTAAAAGGGGCACGGTAATTCCACTCTTTCTATCCTCCAGACGCGGTTTTAGATGCAAGACAAGTCTACATTTTGAAATGTGTAAAGTTGTCTTCTTGCTGTTACTACATGTACACATGTACACCTAATGATATGCTGCACTAGTAGAGATTTATAAGTTATTTGTGCTCTGGTATATAACAACTCTCCTACAGGTTGGTAGCATATATTGTTTGTGTGATAAGAAAAGGAACTCTACAGCCTCTGCTTCACATATTTAGCAAACTGATACAATAAGGACTCATCTTTCTGTATGACCTCTGCCAATACATTTCTTTTTTAAATTTAGGCCACTAACCACATGCTTGCTTGAATTACCATCAATTAAGATTTCAAGCATTTTGTTGCAACCAGCAGACTACTTCTATCTACAGAATTTGTTTAAGTAGTTACCTTGGCCACCTGGCATCCTTCTGACGACAGATCTCCCTGACAACATGTGTACCTTGTGTCAAGGAAGCCAGCAACTGTGGACAAAACAATTATATATAATTATGATACAGGCTGTTTCTGATATTTTCAACATTCAAGAAAATGAATATTTAGTAGAATTAATTGGTTAGACAAAATCTTTGAAACAACATGAATGCAATGAAAATTTAAAAAAGATTCAAATATTTTGTTGTAAACACGAGCTAGTGCAATTGGTTGATACTTTTCATACAAGAACATGATTATATAAACTGTAGGTCATTTTCCTAAGTACATTTGTCAATCTTGTAACAGTGGTAACATTTATAATCATGAAGAAATCAAATCTGACACTAAAACTGTGGTGACATTGAATATGATGTTTTGTAGGCACACAATTATAAAGCACAAGTCTCACTTTTCTTTTTCCACGCTTTTCCCCAGTGATAGACACACTCTTCCTTTATTGCATATTTTCCATTTGGATAGACTTCAAATACCTTGCCACATCGTATACAGATCTTCTCATAACCTGTGAACAGTCACAAAACATGTACATGTAGTAGACTAGAAAGTTTAAATAGTAGCAGTTTATAAGATTGTTTCTAGGTGTAGTCCAAAATGTACAATGATTCAGATAACACATGTATTCAGATGTAATACAGTAAATGAATCAGGAAGAGATTTCTAATTAACTGCCTCAGATATGTGATAAAAATAAAGATTATACATTGAAATTCTAATTAAGTACAGTGGATTCATTCTCCACAATCTTTACTCAAATACATGTAAAGTAACTGTCATACTTAAACAGTATTACAGACAGGCAACTAAATTTCTATTGACCAATTAAAATGAAGACAAAGATTACCATAGTAGACATGTGTCTTTATAAAAAGGTAGTGATATAGGTATTTATGAATTGATTATTTATAATAGACAATGGGTATGGTACATTTATCAGGTTGATTTACCTTTAATACTGGCTTTGAGTGCAGCTTTCTGGTCCTCTCCATAAAGCACGGCTGTTCCACCTCTCTCTGGGTCTGTACGTGGAAAGTTGTTCTCCTTAAGTTGAGTCTCAGTGAGAATGTATGGTGTCAATCTCTTGTATAACTCAGCACCTGTACAGGGGAATATAGGGTAAGAATAGTGAATAACAGGAATATTGATCTGTAGCTGTAGCACATGTTCTACTTGTCACATGTTCTACTTGTCACATGTTCTACTTGTCACATGTTCTACTTGTCACATGTTCTACTTGTCACATGTTCTACAGACTATAAACACACAGATATAAAGGCTTGCTACTGCTACTTTAGTTTGGATTTGGCAATATTTAACAAAGGGGTTTATTTAAAATTAAAGTCAATCTTCCATATGGCCCTCAATTTAGTTTAGTTAGATTGTGAAATCACACTGAAATCCATTCCTGGAACCAACTAGTACTAAGCATTGTAATATGTATAGGATGTAACTTAGTTGTCATTTAATATAATCTTTTATGAAACAAGAAAAGGATATATTCAGCCTTTGTCCAGCTTTATAACGTATCCAGAATGAGTCACATAAAAGTTTATATTCTAAAGACATTGAGTATAAGGTTCTTTTTTTATCAAGTAACATTTCAGCGTGCATGGAACCAACTCTGGACACACTTTTCTAAGGTTCCTTGCACGTCCTTTCTCATGTTGTATGAGACTAGTGTAACAGTAAGATATTTGTAATGGTAATATAACATTGAATCAAAGGCTTGTTCTGTGATAAATTGTTATCCTATTCAAGACTGCTATGAAGCAAGCTTTAATTATTCAATGATGGGGTAAAAATCAGACAATAAGAAAATAAACACTGAAAAAATAAAATAAAATCAAAAGCAATTTAAACGTGCTCTTGTGGTATGTGCTCTCACCTAGGAAGTCTTGGTCAGGTAGTTTGACAGCCCCACCAGACCTGTGTAGTGTATACGATATCTTCGAGGATCCATTTAACATTGCAGCATGGGACGTTTTCATTGGGCCTGGCTTAGGTTTACTACCATTCACCTTGCTGTCTGTCTCAGTACGTAAGCGTTTTACAGTATTCACAGCCAAGTTGAGGTAGATTTTCTTGTTTGAACAGCGCTTGTATACAGCCTCTTCTTCCTCTTTAGCCTTCAATATCAATAGCATCAGTTCTTATATGTGTGCACTCTTCAGATATAGTTCAGTGACGTTATTATTACAGGATATGCGAAAACTATTATTGTACCACAGGATTTTTTTTACGTGTCACATCCTTGAATATGGAGCAAAATTTAACAAAAGTTACGTGTCATTGTGACAGGTCAACCAAAAAGTTCTCTCAGTCGCAGACATGTTTTGCCAAAGACTGTTGTCAAGGGCACCTTCAGGTTGACAAAAATTGGTCTTAATAGCGAAACCCAATTATATATAAAAAAAAAGCTGTTTGGGTTGAAAATTTATCGTTTTAATATCGGACCTGTCTTATTATATCGCGTGGTCTTAATAGCTGAACTTTACTGTATCAGATCCTATTGCCATGTATTGTAACCAGACTGATCACGAGCTCATTAAAGTTAACTAAAAAGTTTGAAAGTTTGTTCAAAGGAATCAACAATTGTTCAAGGAAATCAACACATATCCCAAATTTCGAGGGATGACTATTAAACTGTAATAACTAAATATGAAAAACAAACAGATTAATATCAGTCTTGAGCTCAATTGGTGAATGTGAAAGGGCTCTATCTGCTCTTTTATTCTATAGCACTTAGAACCCTTTTGTTTTCACCCCTCGAGTTGCTCTTGATTTCTGAATGTTTCATGTAGCTTACACAATTAAGCATAACATGGAATGATTCACACATAAGGTCTGCTATTTCCTACCTTTTTATAGGCTGCCTCTTCTGAAGGGCACATTTTGAGGCATTCATCAATGAAGAGGTTGAGGTATCTCTGTCTCACGTTGGTACCAACTTTAGAACTACTGCTCACCTCAACAGTGGGACGCTTCAACTTTGCTATTGGCTGAAAGAGCATGAGTCAAAGGTATTTATTATGCATATGCTGGCACTTGATAAATGAAACAATGAGGACAAAAATAAATAATCTATGCCTCATATCGCCCCGACAAGTGCTTTTGAATGCAGGATGAGTGGATATTCTGATATTTTTGTAATGCAACTTTCTTGTTTTTACCATAATTATAATGTGGTGAGTAGGATGAGTAGAAATGTTGACAATTTAGCCATATACATACACATGACAAATGAAATGATTATTATAACATTGTTCAATTACAAAAGTTGTACTATTTACAAATGTTCTATACACTGAAGTAATATTATCATACTTCTCAAAGTCAATTTACATAACATGAACTAGAGCAATTTACAAGTTTTGAAACATAACTCAAATGCAAACTGAATTTCTACAAATGATAGGTAAGACAGAAAAAACAAGCTTTGCAATATTCCTTAACAAATGGTCCCATTAATTCTTACCACAGTGGGTGTATGTGCTTTTCGTTTCACACCCTTGGTTGCAGTGACAGCTAATGTTTTCTTGTTTTTGGCAGCTATATAGGTGGTGAATGTAGCTGCTGCACTGGCCATAGTAGATGATTTAGATCCAGAACTCTACAATTAACACAGTCAGTTAGTCAAAAAGAGCGTCAATATCAAACAAAGAACTGCAGAAAACATCTTTTTAATCTACAAAGGAATGACTATACAACGTTATTCAGATGTAAAAGTACATGTACACTAAATAAAAACTTTGAGTAGATACACTTCTAAATACCAACTGCTTATGTAAGAAACTGTATGCAAGCTTAGCTGTTATCAATTTATTTTAGTTTGATTGTGAAAGGTTCAGAACAATTCTGCCTATTTAAATCAAGGTTGAATCCGTTCCTGGAACCAACAAGTACTGAGCAATGAGGGTATTTAAAGTCATGCTCAAGGAAACAATGCATTTGATGGCATTTGAAATCAAACCTTTTCTAGTCAGATGCATTAACCACTGGGTCATGCCGTCCCCAAACATTCTTAAAACCTGTTGCATAAGTAAGGAACTGTATGCAAGCTTGCATCTAATACAAGTAGAGTTATGAGATCTTTAATGTCTAGCATGGTACATACGGTGGTGGCTGCTTTCTCTTTGTTTTTCGCTGATATCTCTCTCACTTTCTCCTTGACTTTACGTTTGGCTTCATTTTCTGCCTCCAGAGCCCTCTCTTGCATCATTTTGTATCGGTTCATCATAACCTGAGCTGGCGAAGGCTTTGGCTTGGGTTTGTTGGCCACATGTTTTCTTTTAACCTCCTTAAACAAAGAAATTGGAGATTTTTGAGATTGTCATCATTGTGTATCAGTAAACTGTTGTTGACTAGTAATTGAATTCATTTAACATATTTGGTTACTGGACTTAGCCTTATAACAACAATTTTGTGAGAATAGCATTTTATAACATCAATTTAAAAATAAAAAATAAATTCTAAACAAAACACAACTTTCTATAAATCTATCTTATTGAACAAAAGCTAAGAGAACCATAGACAGTAAAATACAATTTTAATGTGATACAACTGGTGGCGATAGTTGAGCTTACAGATTCTCCTTGTTTTAAAGCAACTCTTTTCTTGCCGATCTGTGACGCTGGGACTTCTGATTCTGATTCACCTGTTGGTTTCTTTTCTTTCTAGAATGGAAAAGAGCAAGTTAAAATCCCTGTATAATATGTAAGTTTAAAATCACAATTTAAATATACAGGAACTACAATAAAGGACTTTAGGAGGTATAAACATGATAGTTTGACAGAATATTTCAAACAATGATAACTGTTTAAGAGTAATTATCTGTACAGATGATCTATATTTATTCCCACTCAGTAGTTCTCATGACTTGATTACTGTCAATATATTTGTGTTCAGCATGAAACCGGCCTGGTGAAGCACTTGAATCTCAAAATTATGATTTAGCTTAAATACATACCTTTTTATCTCTACCCTGTGATGATCCTTTGGCGGAGTCTTCATTAAAAATTCTTAGACATTCGTCAAAAGGATCTTCCTGAAAGAACTCCTCCAAGTCAGCAAGATCATCATCATCATCTATATCATGCGTAGGAGACCCAGCATTATCTGTCTCCACACGGCCAAACAAGTCTACATCCAGATTAAGTATGTGCTTCTTCTCTGCCCCTGATGGACGACGTGAAGAGTGTTTACCATTCTCTTTTTCTCTACTCTTGGAATGATTACTCCCACTTTTTGACTTATCACGAGTATGAGTACTTTTATGTTGTTCACTGGATTTTGCCGAGTTGTGTTTAGATGATGATGATGATGACTTGTGGTCATGTTTAGCCGGTGACTTGGTGTCTGATGAATGCCCTGACGATGAATGTTTTGAATGGCTGTGATGATCAGATGGATGTTTAGAGTTACTGTGGTGGTCTGAAGTGTGTTTAGAGCTTCCATGTTTAGAGGATGAGTGTTCTCTAGACGATGAGCGTTCTTTAGATGAGTGTTCAGACTTAGGGGTACCAGATTTCTTCTCACTTTTGTCACCTGAGGTATGAGTATGAGACTTACTACCTGATTTCTTTGATACATCATGAGAATGCTTGTGATGAGAACTAGTTTGATGCTGAGATTTATGGTCACTTAGCATGTCCCTGTGCTTGTCAGAGGACTTACTGCTTGTTTTTGATGAAGAGGATAACTTGTGTTTTGATGCACTTTCATCACTTGATTTTGAAGAATGAGAATTATGTTTGCTATGACCCTCTTTTAACTTGACTTTAGCAACACTACTTTCTTTTTCAGTTGATGGGTCACATGATTCAAGAACATTATCAAATTCCTCCTTGAATAAATTAAATATATTATTATTTTTCTTTTCAGTTGGTTTAGCACAATCTTTGTCAGCAACCTTATTGCTCTTTTCTGTTTTAGTTGACTTTTTGTTTTTGTCAGTTTTAGCGGAATCAGCAACTCTACTTTTTTGAGACTTGTTTTCCTTGTTAACTACTGTTTTAACAAACCCTTCTGGAGTAAACTCAAAAGGTAGACTGCTAGTTCCTTCAGAACCGGTTTGTTTGTTGTTCTTCAGTTCACATGTCTTCTCACTTGTCTCAAGTTGGGACACAGGTGTTTCATTTTCACTATCCTTTTCACTCTGGTCATCTGAGAACTGGGAGGTAGGTCCCTCCTCATCATCTGTCAGTTCGCTTGTTTCTATTATAGTTGGTGTGTATTCCACTGACATAAATTTAGGAATTTTTGCTATAGGACTTTCTGCTTCATTTTCCCCATTTGCTTTGCGTTTCACTCCCCCGGATAACTGCCTGGCATAATCCGGTAGTGACCCTGTATTAGAATGATCAGCAGATGAGGCAACACCAGGAGTTGAATAGTTAGAAGCAGGATCATATTCTCCATCTGTATCAGGTTGATCTAGCAAAGCCAAATCATATTTGGATCTACCAGAACCAAGTTTGCCTTTACTTTTCTGATCTTCGAGTTCATTTCGTGGGGTAGGATTATACTCTGGTGTGCCAGTTGGTTTGTTTTTTATAGTACTAGGCTTCAACAATGCACCATTATTTCCATTTTTTGTATGAATCTCTTGTTTTCCAAGTTTCTCTTTTTCAGTTAGAATGCTGCTTTCTATATCTTTTAACGTTCTCTGAAGTGAAGCAGGCAGCACCACATCACTAGGTTCTGTGTTTAGACTAGCAGCACTTTCTAGTTCAAGTCTTGCTACAAAATAAACCATAACAACCATAATAATAAATTATAAAGCAGTGTTAAATTTTTATTTTTCAAAAAACAATGAAACATGTCATTTCATGCGAACATTTGTCTGCCATCGAGTTATTTATGTTACTGTTTGATGTCGGAACTATACAACATATTTTAATGAAAAAATACTTCTAGTTCTATTTGACACATCAGAAAGTTAAGACAAATATGATGTAGTTATCTGACTCTGAGAACTATCTTAGTATTATTACTACTGTATATCTGGACACTTAATGTTTAGCTAACCTCCTGATTTAATATCTGTCATTATAAAATGCAACGTATGACGTGTTATTTAATGTACTGATAAAGACAAGTCCAGCTTTCTAAAATGAGGATTGCACAACATATAAAAATGCTTTTACAGCAAAATTCTCAAACCTTTTGCTTTTGCTTCTTCTTGTCTAGAGTGTTTGAAGTGACAGTACGGTCGCTCGCATAATCCAAACAAAAAGAACGGACATGAAACATCTTTAAACAACCCGGTAGAGGAGAACATAACTCAGCTGTAGTGTTTGTACATGCTCATTTTAAGAATTTATTAGTTTCTATCAACTTTTCGATGGATGCAGGCAGCCATATTTGTTAATAATTTACCCAAAGTATTCTAAGTAGACCAAGGTCAAAATGTAATTAAACATGTTTTTTTATAAGATCTTTAAACTGAAAAATACCTTGCATAAATTAAAAGACTAATTACTTTACATACACCACATTGACAAAAAGCTCAACAATAGAAACCTGGACGTTAAATTTCAGCCATATTATCACTTTTCGCGAAAATCTGTTCTTTTCGTAAATTTCCCATGAAGCAAATTCAAAATGGCAGCGTCCACTGAAAAACATTTAACCACAACAGTGTAACCCGTTTTTTCAGCCGAAAACTTCGCTGTTTGCTTATGTAATATATATATTCCAATTATATGCAATACGCTTAATTGATATACAATACAGTATAGATGAAACGGTGTTTGCTTTTAGGTTCAGAACGCTGAATGTTTATGGTGAGTCCAAGTATGGGAAACCAGTTTATTTTAGATCAAACTTTAAAAGTTTTAAGAATGATTGACTTAGCACCAACCATTCTCTAGCACATTATCAAATTGAAAGCAACATTATCGTGTCATCCATTATAACTTTTTTAAGTCTTCTCACTTCAATATTCTGATTGAAAAAAAATCTACTTTCAGTTTCAGGATTACAGAAAAGTTCTTCATAGAAAACCATGCATTTGTGATAACTTTCAATATGTCAAATGCAAGGTTCTTCACTTTTACGTTAAAACACGTAGCAAGGCCAGTTGAATTGTGAAATCAAATTAATACTGTACAAATTAAGCACTGCCAAACTGAAATAAACTATTTTTAACATAAACTTTATCATACATGATCACTTTCACCTTCTAATTCAGTAAAATTCATTAAATTAGATTGTTTACACTATGTAGCTTGTCTGTAGACATTTTGTGTACTAGGTTAAACGGGTCAAATATTAGAATCTATTTTTAGCGAAAAGTTTAATCACATAACATGTGAATGAGGTCAGTTCTACTAACCAAATATATTGTTTTAATGTATATGTCGTCACTATATACTATAATTTGAGGCTAAAAATGATTTTTTAAAAGCACATTTTAAAAACAGCTGCGTAGTTTTACAAAAAAGGTCAAACCGAAATTTTCGTCTAAAGATCTGCCCAGTCTCATTAACATCTCATTTGCATGTGCACGCGCAGCCATATAAGGATGGCTGAAATGTGACATGTCTTTGGTTTAAGAGCTGGCTATAGATGTTTTAAAGTATGTCAACGTTGATTTGTCGTGTATAATATATTGATGTATTTTGTCTGTTTCCAAATAACTAATGCACTTTGCCGAAAACTATTGATTTACTTGAATTCTCGGCTTCTGAACGGTTTCATAGGTTTGATGTCGGAACTATGCTACGTGTTTTTGAGCTAAATGTGAAGTAACCGCATTTGCCAAACAGAAAAATAGCTCAAATGCGAGGGGTTTTCTTTGAAGAACTAGGTTACAGAATAAAACAGGCACATATACGTTAATATATGCTATAAAAATTGGTAAAACAGTATTCATTTTGAATTAATAAATATAAACCAACACTGAGGGCCTTATGACAGATTGTCATGTATGTCAATAAGTTCCTTGTTAAATGAAGTTAAGAAAAACAAGCTTAAACCTTATCAGTTACCGTTAACTGATTGGGATTAATTAAAACGCCCATGGTAGTATCAGTCATTTGGTTTCTTTGCACAATTTTATCAATGTTGTCTATGAATTGCAAATATTGTAGTCTTAAAGGCTTTTTGTTTACTAACGCAGGTTCCATGAAGGCTAGGGTAGTACTGGATATATATATATAAAGCAATGGACAACACACAAACCGCTGAAGCCAAGGCGGTTGAGGCAGACTTGAAGAGAATGTTGAATATGGATAAAGATAAACTAAGAGCACATAGTAGTCAAACTCCAACTGCAGTGGTTTTCACAAAAGATGATTTTAAAGGAGGAAAAGGTTCAAAGGTAGGAAATGCACAGGAACACATGGTTGAGGACAGTTACTACGAGATAGACAGATAAAGAATGTGTTATTGTTGGCCTTGTTTAGTATCAATTGACCTTACGCCAGAATCGCTTATCACGTGGGCCACCCACATTTATAACAAATCATAATATAAAAAGTGGGGGTGTTTTGACCACATATTTTCAAGGTGGGTCTTTCCTTCTGCTCCATCTCTTTATCCCTCTTAGACTTTTTCGGCTTCTTTGTATGTAACTTTTTAACTGCATTACTTTTGTACATAACAAAAAAAAGCGTTTTAAATGTCAGAAATAAAATGGTCGATTGTGCGACTCACTCAGGCGTCACTTTCGCTGTTTCTGTCAAAACACCTGACCACGTCTCAATAACTATCTGAGAAAAGTAACAAAATACAACAGATGGTATAATTTATTCGAACTTTTAGATTCTTCATAAAACGTTTAGCAGTTTATTTAAATATTGTGTTATGAAATGCAGTTCAGATTGACAATGACTTGAAAGTTTCACAACTGATACCAATATGTGCGTTTTCAGCCAGTTATTTTGCTAATCTGACATGTTGTTGTCTTATCTGACCAAGATTTGTTTGTTTCTGGTGATTTAGTGTTTTCCAAACCAGTTTGTTGTTATCTAATTTGACCAAGATTAGGTTCTTTCTACTCATTTATTGTTTTTCAAATCAGTTTGTTGTTGTCTAATTTGACCAAGATTAGTTTGCTTCTAGTCATTTATTGTTTTTCAAATCAGTTTGTACCGCCTCCTTGATAGCCTAGTGGTAGAGTGCTGGCTTCGAGTTCAATCCCCGTCAAGGACCGCGTCATACCAAAGACGTTATAAAAATGGTACCAGTAGTTCTCTTGTTTGGCACTCAACATTTAAAAGGGAAATACTGGCTCTTTCTGAAGAATAAAGATAGGACAAAAAATGGAATGGATAAAATCTGGGATAGAATTCCTATGAAGTCAGAGGTCATTGGCCGTTGTGGCAGGGATGAAAAAACGAATGGCCACGCAGAACCGACAAAAGTTGAACGCTTAAAATAAAAAAATAAAAAAATCAGTTTGTTGACGTCTAAACTGACCAAAATTAGTTTATTTCTAGTCATTTTTCAGTGTGTTTTCAGTCAGTTTGTTGTTCAATTCTGTCATACAATTATGTGTTTAATAAAAATTTCCACAATAAAATAAAATATTTTTCCTACCTACCTACCCACCTCTAAAATCTAGGGTCG
>ENA-OREC01001229-OREC01001229.1-marine-metagenome-genome-assembly--contig:-NODE-1229-length-12578-cov-13.731621_pt1 | contig 12578 bp, 5 predicted proteins | sample MGYA00248626_ERZ508543 | MGnify/ENA primary metagenome ERZ508543 (study PRJEB26211, sample SAMN05518279) | marine metagenome | isolation source: Puget Sound, Washington, USA | host: Bankia setacea... | reverse complement strand
CGAAGCTACTAGGATGCCACAACCTTAGTGTTCCTCCTTTTTACCGAAGCTACTAGGATGCCACAACCTTAGTGTTCCTCCTTTTTACCGAAGCTACTAGGATGCCACAACCTTAGTATTCCTCCTTTTTACCGAGGCTACTAGGATGCCACAACCTTAGTGTTCCTCCTTTTTACCGAAGCTACTAAGAGAGGAATACAAACAATTATCAAATAGTAAGCCATACTTATGTAAAGTTACACAATTATTATGTATCTTATTGGCTCTGAAACAGCTCATTTTATCCAAAATATATGTAAAAACAGGTTTCAGAATAATAAGAAGATAGACCTAAAAAAAGGTTGGTTTTAATTAAGGCCTTTAGACTTTGCCCTAAATGTGTGCTGAGTTTAAGGTTTGTGTGAGTACTGAAGAAAAACGGTACCCTGGAAGTTGTACAGGTTGTGGCTGTGTAAATGCTGAAAAGATTAGTAAGTTTACGTTAGATCATCATCATCATCGTGAAAACTTGTATGACAGACATTTATGACTAGATGATAAGGAAAAACTTATTCGTTTGGGTCGTAATATCTTGTTTCTGTTAAAATAAGAGTGAGTAACCAACCATGTTTTAAAGTAAAAAGCTGCTGTTAGAAAGCCTACCTATTGAAACATCGGGAAACTTCCAAAAAAAGAGTTCGAAGGTAAACACATGGTTTTGTATTTATAGAGATATATACATGTAACCATTTTGTATGTGTTATTAACCATAAGTAAACCAGTGTACAACATTCACAAAAATCAAGATTGTTTGATAGATGGCTAACAGGACTCAGGTATATCTAATTTTACTTTGAAGGCAGCTTAAATATAGATATCTGATCATATCTACACATTTCAAAGTAGATCTAGTCTACTGTACATATTCCCTAACATGACAACGTTTGGCATATAATGAGTCATATAATGTCCGTGGCAATTAATCGGCAGCCTCTCTGACATAGATGAGAGAATTTATGTTGCAAAATACATATTTATTTATTCAAATCCTGCAAACCGATTTCCAAGACATGTCATGGATGTGCAATGATGCAAAATGGCGGGAACTCAGTAAGCATTTATTTGACTTTGCTACGAGGACAAAGCTTGGCAATGTTTAAATCAATGTCAATGATTCAACTATATTCAATTATTAAAGAAAACCTACAATAAATAATACTATCGTATATTCGTCTTCAGCGAGTAGTCTTCAACCAAAACATCTGTAAATTGACATCACCGTGACCGTGCATGTGACGAAAGGCGAGCTACAATCAAAGGGAGGCAAATATCGCCACGTGATTACTTCCCTTCACTTTAACGACTAGAGAAGAACACAAAAAAAGCATCATACCTACGTGTTTTATATTTGTACACCACGTGGCTATATATACTTAAATGTTTTAAACTGTAAAATAACAATATTCATCACCAAGAAGTGAGAACAGTTGTGAAGCACTACGTCATGTATACTATGTCTTGTCGGTTGGGGCCTACACACTTAATGAAGAGATAGTTCAAATGCAAACATATCAAACGTGTTGTGAAATATATTCAACAGTGACGGCGTTTTCAATAGTAGCACAGTTGGCCTACGTCGATCTCACAATAACATAATGTATACTTGATAAGTTCTACATACATATTCTACCCTGGCTTACGTCGTTGACTTCAGGGATATAGTTTTGTTAAACTATTGTTATCGCGTGAGATGTACTGTTACGTAATTTAACCGAAACAGTGTTGATATATCTAAGATGTTCAATCCGCTGACAAAACTATAAGCACGAAACAACGTATCTAATGTTATACAAACAGCAGATGAGAAATTCCCATGAAAGCACTTCAGTACATGTTAAAGTTGCCCTTTCGTTCCCAATGAATTAATTTCCGAAAATGGAATGTGCAGGAAACTCTGTTGAGTTTGAAAGAAAAAACAACACAACATTGGTCTTCCTACGTTCAAATTGCCCGCAAGTACTGGAAATCTTGAATGACTGACTCGTTCAATATTATTTTTGACGATTTCGATACATGATTACTGGGCTTTAGGATTGAGTTCAGTTGTCTATATATTTCACAAAGGCATTATTTCATAAGTAGTTAGTGGCTATGAAGTACAGATGAATATGCAAATTTCTTATGTTGAGCGAAAGTCTGATAATAAATGAATAACGCCATACTTTTTCGATGGATTGTACATGTAAGATAAATTTAATTTGATAACTTTTGTATTTGGTATTTACTAGATCCAGAACTCGCAAAACTTGTTTACCATTGTGTTCAAAGCCAATACACGTACAACGTTCAAATTGTCACTTTACGAGTTAGATAACAAGTTGTATAAGTCGCTCACAAACTACGTAACTACATGTGATTGAGAAAGAACTCGGTTTGAATTTGAGCAAGGATCAAACAGCCTCTAAATACGGTTCGTTTCATAGCAACACAACATTACACAATGATGAGGATATCAATGATTAACGTGTGTACATACTGATGTCTGAGTATATTCAATAAATACACACCAGTATGCCAACGAGATGTCCCCAAAAGTGTTGTCGTCAATCTGGTAGAAAAAAATGTATATACGTGTTTAAAAAATCGTACGCAACAAAAAAAATATTCTCACACACAGCGAAAACTCTTTGGAATATCGTGGCATATTTTGAATTAACCCAGTGACCACAGAAACTATTCAAACTGAGTTCAAAATATAAAAAAACATGGTTTGAAAATCCTGAGATCTGTCACAGATTTACTCTTTGATCCGCTACACACTAGTACTCCCTAGCTGAGACTGTTTAAAGGTCTTATATTACTGATTATCAGATATCGCTGACATAACAAAACAAAAGTACATTACTCAGGTCCTATTGAGTCGATATTTTTCTAGGAAATGCCATGTGTATCTATCCTGAAGCAGAATAATGTATGGTATATCGCTTGACCCTGTTTGTGTCCTCGGTAATATTATATGATTAACACAGACAACATGTACATCATCTACAGTACTGAGTGGAGGCGTAGCATTTGTATGAAACAAAGGAGTGCACGTTTTATAAATAATATACAATTATCATCAAATTATACATACATACAGATGTAACATTAACATAAACAGTACATATCTCACACATGATCCTAAATTGGAAGATGAGAACGTAAAAAGGTCACTCACCCCTTGTCACGTGTGTTCATTCTTCATTTCATGTATCTTCACCATAACACGGTCTGTCTGTGATTATCGATTGCGACGTCTCCCATATAAAGGCGGTGGTGCTCAGACTTTCTCCTATATCCTAAAGGCTGCAGCAGACAACTTTACAAGTCAACGAGCATCACCAATGACGTATGATTCCAGCTGTCGTCTGCTGTTGAAACACAGGTCGCGCCGTCACCAGAGAGTTTAACTGTACAGTATAAAGTTTACTTTGCCAACTGTTCTATGGAGTGTTTAGTTTGTCAAAGATCGTGAGTTCAACTTAAGGCGGTCTCATATAGCTACGGATAGACATTCGTTTAAAGTAATGTTTTCTGTCAAAGACGTTTGTCTAACATATGTAGAAATAATGGCATGTTGTACCTGTACGAGCAGGATTATGGGTTAATGTCATTCTAAAAAACTATGCAGTGAACATGTGAGCTTCGTCATAGTAAACGATGCTGCCCTTTCAGATACAATCATTGTTTAACAGTAAATATGGTTCATTGTTTCATTGTGGTCGTGTAATTATAGATTGAATACAATATGTACAATAGTTTGTTGAACATCTGTAGCTCATGTATATACTACCAAACCCGGCATAATGGTTCGTGCATAGTTATAGCTTACAGAACTTGCTACAGCGGCACGACAGTAACTTGGTGCTTTCGTTATTTAAAAAAAGATATAGTATGTACAATTTGGAATGGGGAACAACGAATCTGTAATGGAAAAACAATGCAGATAAGAAACGTGACGTATACAGGCTCAAATTAAGTATTGAAAATCATACATTTAAGAATACTCGGTTTAGTCGGAGTTTAAATGTTCAATTTAGAGAGAGAGAGAACCAGACCGAAGAAATCAAATATAGAACAAATCATTAAAACAGTAAAGTTTCCGTTCTATCCACTATATACGAAATCAAATAATGTATTTGCATATTTAACATGCCATTCTTTACAAGTGGGTATATTTATACATGCGCGTAGTATTCTAAAGTACCCAATAGTTCGCAGCTGCGTACAAATGTTCAAATATTCAATGAAAACTTGGCCCATTGTAGGGGTAGACCTACAGCAAGTTTAAAGGCTATATGTGTTCGAGTGTATGGCATTGGTCAGTGAATGTCACTAAACTATAGGAAAATTAATATAAAAAAAGAGTAACTGTCAAACCAACACAATACCTTTTTAAATAACGTTTTATAATGAAACTTCCATTGCTGATTATCTCACCAATGTGTTATGTCTCCGTCTTTGAATCGGGTTTGACATACATGTATTAGTAGATAAGTGGAATGATATACACGTAAAGATGATTATCCTAAGCCCGTCTTCAATATTTCCCTTCTAACAACTGGTTTTTTTCTTAAACCACTGGACACTGTTAGCCAACCTTCACAGAAATGTTCTTTGGTTGATCATTATTCAGATTCCTTTAAAAAGAGGTAATATGCAGAACTGCCGACCACACAGGCAAACCAAATCTCCTCAAAATATGTCATCCCGATTTCAAACTAATTTCACCGACATGACCCATTATTGTATTTACTCACCCACATTTTGGTTTCAAAAGACACGCGGGTGTTACTTTATGCATATAATAACACATTAAACATGTTCATGGCCTAATTAAGCTAATTAAATTTGAAAATTGTTTGCACATATGTTGGTTTGAAAAATGGTACAATGGTACACAACTAAACTGATTATTAAAAATACATTCATCTAAAATAGTTTGAACTCGCCACTCACAACGTTGTAGATCTCCGTACGTTTCTGATAATTTTCTTACGGGTTTCGGTCGTGCCGTGTTTGTAAGACATTCCTTATCACATAACGTCTAGAAATGTTTGCGTTCAGTTGATGGCATTAGCATGTTGCTTTGTCTTTTCGTGGATATGTCAGGTCATGATGCTTTACGCTGATATCTGAACTGCTATAACAAGCTTTCATGATGCGTGTGTACTCAAAAGTATTGTATCGTTATTATTTAGAGAAACGAAAACTAGTTGCGACGTTAACTTTGAAGCGAAACATCGGAATTTCGAATTCATATGAGTACGAAGAAACCGGAAACAGTGCCCGATGTTGCACTCTGGGAAGCCTCGTTACGGAGATAAACAAATGTCAAAGAATAGCGACTAAGAGTAAATATTTGTTCAATTTGCTGTAGTGTGGTGCCTAGTTTAATTGAATTTAGTTTATTGTAGTTTATTCAAACTCACTGACAATGGCTTCAAAAGGTAAAGCTGCCAAACCCGCGCCAAAAAAGGACGAGAATCCACATGACAGAATGGAGGAACCTCTGGACGAACAAGAATTAGAATCACTGTACGCCTGGGTGGACAGTATACCGTTGTCTCGACCTAAACGTAATATCAGTAGGGACTTCTCAGATGGAGGTAATTTAAAGTTTTGTTTTGAATTACACGTAGTTGTCTGTTATTGTCAGATAGAACGTGTGTATGACTTATGATAACATGTTTAGAAGCGATTCCAGTTTAGTGGTCCTGGTTATTTGTTGATGTTAAGTGTAAGTGCTAGTAAAGTCAGTGCATAAGGACTACAATCATATACCTCAGCTGTTACAACTTTGTTTGATAATTCACGTTAGAGAGTAGAAATATGCAAACTGCTGTTTAGGATAAAACCACTACACTGGAAACTTCGCAATGCATTTACTTTTAAATAAATCCTTTTAGAAATTTGAATTCTTTATGTTTTCAATTTCGAAAAAAAGACATGTTTAGCAAAATTGGTTATGGTATTGATACCTGCCTTAGATTATATTGCAAATTCATTTAATAAAACATGAAATGAATTAAGTAAACTTAAAAAGTAATTCTGGTCAGGGCGGCCTAAATTCAAGACACCCAAATTGCACTTTGTGAATGGATGCAACAGTTTCTTTAAACTAACGGGAAGGTTTAAGAAATGTATCAGTGAATTGAATGTTAGTTAACTTCATGAATTGTAATTTGCACAAATGAAATAAGCATGTACAATAAAATGAAAGAATTAAATGATGATTATAAAAATTGGCTACAGCATCACACTGTTCAATAATTGATAGACACGTGTATATTTTGACTATGGTATATCTATATAATTTACTAAAGAAGAGCTCGATAGAAATACGTCCTGGTTTTTAGCCGTCCTGACCTGAAACCAAAATATAGTATCAACAAGAAATTGATAATACATTACCAATATTTGTTATTATAAACCTACTTTTTGCAGAAATACTGCCACTGGTATTATTTAAATGATACAGGCATGAATTTAAGAATTACTATTGATCACCATGTTTATCTATATGCAGAGCACATTTCAAGAATAGTTTACACAAATTTCATGGTGATAAAAAATTAGAAATAATGACGTTTGATATTTTTGTATCACCAATATAGTGCTGGTACTTGAGATAATCAAACATAACTTCCCAAACTATGTTGGAATGTGCATACCCAATGCAAATACATTCCAACAGAAAAAGGACAATTGGTCTCAGCTTAACAGGTAATAGTCTGCAATATCAAATGTATTAGCAGTCAAACAAAAGCCAGGTAACTGCTCTACTACAGTTGAAATGAACAACATTTAACACAACTTGACCTAAATTTGTAGTGACTTGATATAGTTTGCTCTGACTCAAAACTAAAATACCTCAAAACAACACTTTTTGAAAAAAAACTTAATATACCTTATTCATGTCATTTAATGTTTTCAGTAATTTCATTGTCTTTGTGAAATTTTGTTTAACATATTTGTTGGAATGAGAGCTGTATCAAGTCACCTTCTTGTAATAATGCATGTTTGTACAGATCTTAGAAACAAATTAATGCCTGAGAAAGGGCCTGTTTGTCAGGAATAGCTTTTGACATTTTAACGATCGGGTTATCAGCAGCATATATTGTATTAAACTGTAATAAAACTTGGGAATGTAAAGAACAACATTATAATCGAATTGGAAAGGTATGCCTAAATCAATTAAGCAGTTACTTTGGCAAATGTGGTTCATTTCAATTGGATCCTCTGACTACGTTTTGATTGCAAGTCGTTTTACATTATATTTTCAATTCCTTCTGCAATAGGGTGTGGCTAAATGTGTTACTAGTTTAGCTAAAAAATCTGCCTGTAACTGGTGTTTGCTATTTAGATTTATTATTATTTATTTCACTGTTTCATTCTACCTTCAAATTTGAAAACTGTTGATATGTTTAGCCTTGTTGCTGCATAACGTCTAGATCTCATCACCATACCTTCTCATTCCTTTATAACGTTGTTCTTGGTCATCCAATCTGAAGATATTATATGTAACTGCAGAATATCAAAAAATCAAGGTCAATGCTTATCTAAAACAGCATGTAATAGCAATTATTGAAATAACAAAATTGTAGTGTTACATACCAACGTGTTTTAATGTAACCGAAAGTATAGTATTAGTTTGATTTAGAAAAGTGTACCTTGAACATAAATAATCTGCATTTGCATTATTATATCTGATAAAACGTTTACCTTAGTGTCTTGGACAGTGGCGGAATTGTGAATAACTAGAAATCTGTATCGTGAAATATGTTCGTGCTTAGCTTGCTTTAGGTTTCATTGGAAAATCCAGCAGTGTTTGGAGATACTAGAATGATGATTTTTATGATGGCATTTTACATTCCAGACTAGTTCTAGTTTTATGTTCGCAACTCATAACCTTCAAGACATGAGTATACTTACTGTTATTTTTCTTTCTTAGATTTTTTGCCATAACAGATAATGGTTGACAAGGTTTAAACTTTTCATTCAATTGTGTAGTCATACGGATTTATCTATTTAAAAAGTGATAGATCCCGTACTCTCAAGCCTTTACCAGCCACTTACAATATTTGATTTAATTTTAGCTCGAAAGATGGACACCAAAAGGTTCTAAGTGCTTAACAGAATACAGACACAGATGGAACCCTTTTGCACTCAACTGATCTACTGTTAGTTATCTTGCTTTTGACAGTGATTGTTTTGTTTTCAGTTCTAGTAGCAGAAATCATGTGTCACTTCTTTCCTAAGCTAGTGGACAAGCATAACTATTCTCCAGCTAATAATAGTAAGGGCAAGGCATTGAATTGGGAGACGTTGAACAGGTAGGAAAACGTATCAAGCACAGGGGCAGATGGGTTCTCTCTTTTCCTTTTGTTTTACAGATAGTTTGCAGCTTTTTTTCCTCTAGGGTGTGTGCTAAGGGTCATATATCCGCAAACATTTACGTCTGGCTTGTTTTTTCTTGAAATTGAAAGCAAAGCGTCTTCATTACATTTGAGGGTTAGGCGCAAGTTTCAATTTTGAGCAAGGTGTTAATTTAAGATAAGCAAGATAATTTAAAACTGGCAAATCTGTAACATATTAAGGAGTACACTATTTAGAAAAAAACAGTATTAAGGAGTACAATATTTAGAAAAACAGTATTAGGGAGTACAACATTTAGAAAAAAACAGTATTAGGGAGTGCAACATTTAGAAAAAAACAGTATTAGGGAGTGCAACATTTAGAAAAAAACAGTATTAGGGAGTGCAACATTTAGAACAAAACAGTATTAGGGAGTACAAAATTTAGAAAAACAGTATTAGGGAGTACAACATTTAGAAAAACAACTATCGGGTATTTTATTTCAGGAAATCATTATGTTTAACCTTTTTTATACTCTAGTATTTAAAGATTCACCAATAAGTAGCAATGTTTGGCTGTTGTGTAACTCGTCAGTCTCAACTTTTTCATTTTGGTCTGTAGTCTTGGCATATATGTGTAGAGCCACCATTCTATACCAGAAGTAGTGGAAATTCTATCATTTATTAAACAATCAACCAATGTTGTAAATTCTTTTAACAAACATATCTATTCCAAACCAGTGTCTAAATATGTTATAGGTATAGAATGCTCAGTTGTTTCATTAAGTTATGGTTTATGTATGTAGAACATGACAAAACACTGGTTTGGAATATGTTAACACCTTGTATTCTATGTACAACAACAATGTGACAACAGTTAAAGAGATAGTGCTACCTTTACAGCATTTAGAGATTTGCCTGGTAAAGAATGTCTGGCTTTTAATTTGATGTCAATTCCCTATTTGCGAATTTGTTTAGGTTTGTAAGAGCTAGCTACCTTGTTGGTAGGTATTTTCTATAATTTGTATATAGTAGACTTTCCTATAAACATGCTTGAGTGCTTTGCCAATCAGACTGCGCATGTCTACATTTAAACAGTAAACATGGTAGTTTTCTTTTTGGAATATGATGAAAATACCTACCCAAAGGGAGAGCAATCTTGCAAATGTCTCTAAAATGAAAAGAGGCAATATGGCCAGAAAACATCACCTCAGAAAAAAACATACCCTGCAAATAATAAGGTACTGCCGACCATACAGATAATGATAAGTTCAATTATATCCAATGCTGTTTTGAAATATCTCTTGTGTTGTAAGTGACATTGTTGGTGACAGTCCAGTGCAATCCCACAACATCATTGAAGGGTGAAAGCAAAAGTGTTCTAAGTGCTTCTGAATACAGGAGCAGATAAAACCCTCTTGCATTCACTCACGGCGTTCTATACTCTTGACCTACATATACCAGTATTGTACGACCCCCATATTGTATACAAGTGTATGGTGATCTAACAGCTAGGGACAATTGAAACCTGGGGTAAACCAGTATTCAGCCTCTATGTTTTATAGCCTTGTTTCTAATTCACTTCCCCAATAATAAATATTTTAATTCAGAAACAAGGTGATTGTTTAATTTCAATGTACATTTAAACAAAAACTGTTCTATTTATTATACAATGGACTGTCATTCATTAGGAGTAAACACCTTTTTGAGAGATTAGGGGTTAAAGATCATAACATTGACCATGAATTTTGGTTTATTTTACACATCCTGGTTATAACAACAGGATGTGGAATTAGGTCCTATTTGTATTGTGAAACATGGCACTGGACTGAGTTTAAAGTTTTCTGTTGTTGGAACTTGTTGTGTTGCTTTGTTACATGTATTTCTTAGCATTGAACAAAGGCAAGTGTTCATAACTTGAATATAGCCCAAGCAAACTCTCAAAAAGCAATCGAAAATTTATGTTTGCCAATGTGATTTTCTAGTCCCATGCAATTGTTTGTCAGTACGGAACTTTGAGCATAGAAAGGAAATTTTTCAAAATACAAATCTAAAAGAAAACATTACGTTAAGATATTATTACATCAGCTATTTTACTATGTGTTTTGGTCTCTTTGCATGTTTTGCTTGAAAAATTAAGAAAAGCGGGTAATTAGGATTTAAGTTTAACAACTCCTGATGCAAGGAATAATGTACATGTACACATTTCAAAGGTATGCCTTGATGTCGTCTCATTGAAAAACAAATTTGTCTATTTTGAAACTTTTGCTCAAGTCTCATCCTTCCATAAAATTGCTAAGCATTTTGTTATACACAAGTTAACTGGACATTGCCTTTGTTCTGCAGACTAGGTTTTCCCTCTTACTTGGACAGTAATGTTTAAGCTGCTCAAGTAAGTGAGTTCCACTGTTTTACTTAGCCGTCACATTCAAAAGGTTGTGTTCTTATTTTTAAGGTATTCTTTTCAAATTAGCAACTTTTTTTCTTTTGTAATTTTCTCATAGTTTATTTATGATACCACAATACAAGTCAGAAAGCAAATAGCTTATCACAGTAATATTGTTTTTTTAAGCTTCTACTGATGAAAGAATAATAATTTAGATTTACTTTATGGATGGAATACCTTAAGGAATTCGACGGAAACAAAACAGGAACAGAACCTTTTGATGTGGATTTTACTTGTTGCAAAGTTTGTATCAATGGCGTGTCGTTGGCAACATATTTGCACATTGAGGAGTGAAAGCAAAAGGGCCCTAAGCACTATTGAACAAAGCCAGCAGATAGAACCCTTTTACATTCACTCCTCCACATATACAGCTAGTTTTCGGTTTTTGGGTACGACCGTTTTGTCTTGTTATAGTTCAAACCTTCAGCAAGTTTCTTCACGACTGACCTTGTTGCTTATAAGCCAGGATATACTGCGTTCTCTGTCCAAGACACAAAGGCTTCTCTATAACACACTTATTCTCTTCTGTATAATAACTTACAGACATCAACAAACTATCACACTGAACAATGATCTGTTTCCATCAAATTTCAGTGCTCGTTGCCGAGATTATAAAGCATTTTTTCCCAAATGAAGGCATTGTAGAATTACACAACTACACCGCCGCTAATGCTACGCCCAAAAAGAAGGAAAATTGGTATTATTTAAACAGGTAAACATGAGAACTTGACCGGTGTTTGTTTCCATGTGTCCAACAGTCTGATTTCTGTTATTAATACCAATTGTGATGGTTTGCTCTCTTTTAGACTGACTGTTTGTGGAGATAACTAATAAATTTATGTGACCCCATCACCCCAGTCCTTGTAGCTTAATCCAGACACCAATTGTTTCGAGTCCCTGGAAGATTAATCATGTATATGACACTCGCGCAGGTCTGTGAATCTTTAGGTTTCCATGTTCAAACTTAGACCAAACATTCTTAATAAGGATTTATAGCACTGATTCTTGTGGTTAAAGTGTCGGTTACTTCCAAGAACAGCTCAGTACTGGTTTAGATATCCCAGGATTGCATGAAATGATCTCCATAATTTAATTGAATACCTTTAAAACGTGATTTCAGAAGTCTAAACCAAAAACAAGTACTTTGTTGCTCTGATTTAGAAGTTAGGAAACACCAAACTATGGGTTCGAAATTGTCTCTCTGTGCAACTTCCACTTTTCACTTTAAACTGGTCCTTACAGAAATGTATCTAGCGCGGATGGAGTGACTTTTATCAAAACCCAGTCATTTATTCAGTTTGTATGAAGACAAATCAAAAGAAATTGAAATAGGAACACCCCCTTCTTGCTAGTGTTGACTACTTATTGAGCTATAGCAGCTACAAATGTATTCCATCATCACTTCCTTTAAACAGAGTTGGTTTGTTGTGAATAAAATGTGTATGAATAGAATCGCTAATTTAGTTTATTTTGCAAATATATAAAAATGTGACGCATGGCCATGATGTTAAATTGCATGTGTTTTTTTCGTCTAACATCCCACGTTTTGCTAATACAAAAAGTTAGTTGAATCTTCACATAAAACGTTATTAGATCTTGTACAAATCCTTATTTTAGTAAATGCTTATATGAAATACCAAATTGATTTTTTAATGGAAACGAAAGCACATGAAATGATTGTCTAATCGCACTGATACATATAGTTTGTTTCTCTATTTTCAAAGGTCTCTGTTTTCTTTCTTTTAATATTTATT
>ENA-OREC01001228-OREC01001228.1-marine-metagenome-genome-assembly--contig:-NODE-1228-length-12579-cov-12.798912_pt1 | contig 12579 bp, 6 predicted proteins | sample MGYA00248626_ERZ508543 | MGnify/ENA primary metagenome ERZ508543 (study PRJEB26211, sample SAMN05518279) | marine metagenome | isolation source: Puget Sound, Washington, USA | host: Bankia setacea... | reverse complement strand
ATGAAGATACACAGGTGCGTTTAATACGAGTACTCCGAACAACAGTACACATTGACCTCCTTTATGAAGATACACAGGTGCGTTTAATACGAGTACTCCGAACTACAGTACACATTGACCTCCTTTATGAAGATACACAGCTGCGTTTAATACCAGTACTCCGAACACCAGTATACATTGACACAGTATTTCCTGGGAATGATGTCAATAAAGATAAAACATGTCAATTTTTTGTAAGGCATATTCTTTACAAGCAGATGAACTGCTAAACGTGTCAGTGCAATGTACTCACGTGACACTTGTAGAGCTCATTCGTATACTGTATCGTATGTATCACATCACAACGTTTCAATATTTAGGCAGTACTTGAGCACTCATTTTAACACTGATTTTCACTTATATACAGTATACACGCATCGTAAAGTATACCCCATTTTAAAGACGATCGCGACAGTTTCATCGTGTGTTTTTTCAAGCATTGAGAATGTTATGAAATTTCTTGTGATGTTAGTTTAAAACCTATTATGCAAATAAATGAACATTTTGTATTGAGCATTTTCTCAGTATACCAACATCTGTATAAAAAAGTACAACACCGGCAGTCATTTTCCGTATTTTATTCACATTTTAAGCATTGAGAATGTGTTAAACATTTTCAGAATTAATCTTTAAGCACTACTTTACTATGATCAGACCTAAAACATATAGGTCACCAGGCTTATTTTTTACAAAGTGAACTTTTCTTTTGCTGGGCGGAAATTACACTCTTTTTTACCCTTACCATGTTAAATTTAAACAATGGACTTGTCTAAATTTAATTTTCGAACAATCCATTGTAAATTTTAGGGATTTCACGATCAAAATATGAATCGGAGCAGTCAACAGTATAGATCCTGGTCAGACAGCACGGGTACAGTGCAGGCTGGCCTGACTCAAAACTGGTGCCAAAGTCCTCTACTATTGAGAATAAAAAAACACTTTATCACATAGTTGTATGAATTGTATTTCTGTTTTGCCACATGTTTCAAATAAAAAGGTTAAGTTCAGCATGTTCATTATTATATGTGTGTAGAAACAGTAACACAATTGTTTTAATGTATGTGAACTTGTTTTTCATTAAAATAATCAAAGCCTCAATAATTGACTCAATGAAAACAATAAAATACTGACATAGTGCTGCAAATTGCTATCTAGTCTTAACCCTTAACGCTATTAAAGGGAAATCTGGATGAAAAATTGAATTAAAGCAATAGCTAGAGCCTGGTCAGACTGCACAGATGTTAATGCTGGCCTGACTCTATGCTAGTGACAAAGCTCTTCACGATTTGCCACTAGCGTGCTAATAGGTAACACCAACACATATGTTATTGCTCACATATTGTAGACTGAACAGATCTGACTGCTTTACTTGCAATAGTCATTTTATGATCTCAACACAAATACTGATATACACTATCTTTAATACACTTTGCGGCAATAACGTTGTTGTGCGCAGTTTTATCCGAAAAGCGCTACACTCCTTAACCGGTGCGCGCGTAACAAGTACTTTTAGCGTTAGAATCGAAACTGCCGCGGTCGTCTTTAATTCCAAAATAAGTATTCTCGTGGAGTCTAAAACAATAGATGTGCAAAATTACTTTAAAATGATTGGAATTTTTTTGGACTAAGTGAGTTCAACTGTATGCGAATTGAATTAGGTACGGGTGTACTAATAAAAAATTATTCGGTACGCATCGGTCATGTAGCATAATGAATCACCCGGGGTGATCCGAGTGAGTTAATAATTTGCGAATATCACATCTTGTTAAAATAACACACACTTAAAACTGTCACAAAGCGTAAAAGCTCCAACAAAAATCTTCAAAAGTTGGCATGTATGAGGTAGCAGCGTCGGTAATTACAAATTCTGCATGTTTCAGGAAATCTCCTTTATGTAGGACTGTCACAAACAATGAGAATGAATTGGAAGAAAAGTTTGGTTTTGATATTTGGCTGCGGGGCATTCTCGTTGTTCATGATTTTCTACTTGTGTGGTGATGGTTTCTGTGGCGAATCACATGTTGTTAGGAACACCATAGTTCCAGAGTTGTTGTCTCCCATATCTGACTCCTTGTCAGAATATAGAAATGGTCGGCTCTCATACAACAATTTCTCACAAGACACTATCTCAGAATCTCGTCATGTTAACATCAACAAAGAGGATGTCATCGTTTTCTTACACATTCAAAAGACTGGCGGTACGACATTTGGACGACACTTAGTGAAGGATCTTAAGTTGAAATCTCCTTGCAAGTGTTATAAAGATCGTAAAAGATGTGACTGTTATACAAACAAGAAGACTATCTGGTTATTTAGTCGTTATTCAACTGGTTGGGTTTGTGGACTGCACGCAGACTGGACAGAGCTAACGTCATGTGTTGAAACTGCGATGGATAAGAAGGAGAAGAAGACTAGATATAGGAAGTATGTTGTGTGTCTATGTGTATGCTTTCTAGGGATGACTATTGATACCAAATTTACTATCACAATAATTGATATTAATGGGCCCCTACCGATATCACGAGTTGCACCCCTTCACTGGTTACTTCCCTTGTCACTGGGTAGTTCCGGTTGATTTTCCCAATAAAGATAGTAAGGAGTTTCTATCGAATAAATGCTCGATACGGAAGCGATTTTTACACTTTAACACGATTGTTCCAAAATCAACATTGATACAATAAGTCATATTATGATTGAGTAGAAAGATTATTGTCTCTATTTTCATTTTAAAGACGATATGTCAAATTTAAGGAAAGGTATTCGGATGTGTCCAAATTTCGGATGACCTTTAAATGGGTCTATCTTAGCTCGATGTTAGCCAGTTTCGATGTTTTAAATATTTGGACAATATTTAACCCTCCCCGTCCAAAAGAAATACTCTTCAAACTGCTTAAACAAGATTATTAACACATTCCTTGCAAAAGCAATTAATGAAAAGTACTTGTTGGTGATTGATGCTTGGGCCAATTTCTAAAAATATATTTAATCACCCGTGTACTTCATGGGAGCTGACGTAATTGCTAACCTAATGGTGCATGCTTGTTTTCGGCATGTATAATCTGTACACATAGTTGTTGTTTTAGTGGTGTTAATATTTATGTCCCGTTGAGCCCCATCAAAGGTCACCATTGTTTCCTTGAGCAAGAAACTTTACTCTTATTGCTTAGTACTGGTTGGTTCCAGGAACGAATTAGAGCGTGATTTCACAATCAAACCAAAATAAATTGAGGACCTTGAGCTTATGGAAGATTGACTTAAATGTCAAATAAGCCTCCTCATTAAATATCGTCAAAACCAAATACAAAGGCTTTTAAATCTACATACTGTTCTTGAAGTAAAATTAAGCATAGGTTTGCTAGTTATAACAATGTTTTTAAATACAATTGCAGTCAATAGACTTACAAGAGTATCATGACATAAATCTCTGATTTATCATTAATGTGATGTTTTATTCTGGGGATCATAATGGGTATACCAACTAAGGGATACAAACAAAAAGTTCTAAGTTCTCTTGAATAAAGAAGCAGAAACAATGATTGACATTAACCCCACAATATGTGGTCCAGTAAGACTAAAACAACATCTCTCTTATCATTTCAGATACCATTATATAACAATTCTCCGAGATCCAGTGAAGAGATTTTTAAGTGAGTGGAAGCATGTACAAAGAGGGGCCACATGGAAAACAGCTCGCCTCTTTTGTGGCGGTCGGAGTCCTACAATGAAAGAGGTTGCACCTTGTTATAACACAACTGACTGGAGTGATGTTACTCTAAATGAATTCCTTGCATGTCATGGTAATCTAGCTAGAAATCGTCAAACTAGAATGTTAGCAAATCTATCTTTAGTGAATTGCTATAACACAAGTGCAATGGAGCAAGACAAACGGGATCAAATTATGCTAGAAAGTGCCAAAGAAAATTTATTGAAAATGGCATATTTTGGTCTCACAGAATTCCAAGTTTATACACAACGTTTGTTTGAATATTCTTTTGAATTAGAATTCAATGATGACTTTTCACAAATCCCTGTTACCCATAGCGACCGTTCTGTGATAAATGAAAGACAGAAAGAAGAAATCCTGCATCAAAATAAACTAGACATAGCACTGTACCAGTATGCCAAAGATCTGTTCCTGCAGCGTGTTAGGAAAATGAAATCAGTGCTTGGTGATAACGAGATGATTGTACATGATTATAATGATGATACTAAAGATCGTTTTGATGATTCTGTTGATATAAATGAAGATGATGATGGTGATAATGATGATGACAGTTACCTTTGATAGGCAACCCACATGCCTTGATATCAAGTGTGCTACGGTGTCAGATACTAGATGTGCTTGTATAGGTAAAAGATGAAAAATGATTTCCTAGCATCATTTTGCAAAAGTAGCTGCATTTAGTTTAACTCTTCATAAAGGTTGCTTTTATTATTATAAAATCCTTTTTGTCATATAATTGCATTTAAATTCATAAGCTTGTTCTGCAAACCGTTCAATGTGTTCAAAATCCTTTGTTGAATGATAAATATTTACCTTTTTTAAATGATAAATAAATATCTCAGTCAAATTCAAATGAAACAAATAAAGTGCTGTCAGCCTGTAACACACATTACAACCTACAGTACTAGTAAATACATGTATGATTATACAGGAAAGTGTTGCTATTAAGATCACTTGATATTAAGACTGGTCAACTATGAAGACCACCTTTTTGCAGTCCCATACAGCCAATTTCATTGTAATTGGGTTCTGCTATTAAGACCGACTCGTTATTAAGACCACTTTTCGTCGGTCCCGAGAATGGTCTTTTTCGCAGAACTTCACTGTATATTGGATATAAACCTGACAGATCTACCTGTTCATGTTATATGAACAGTTAAGTGATTCACTGTGAGACTAAAATAGTAAAACTAGGTACATTTTAGATTTTATTTATATAGGAAGAAAACCCATGACATTTGTCTATCAATGTATTGCTTTTGGTTGTAAACTTATTAAGACGGATTTACTATAATTAGGGCAGTTTCTTGTTGATTCTTAGGGTTGTCTTTATTACGTAATTTTACCATATATTAACTGCATGATAAAATATGCATGTGAGATAAGTTTGTTATTTGAAGGTTCCAGTATATGTCTGACCAATGAATTTCCTTTTTTTATATGAGGACTTGTAGATGGTCAAATACAAATCTGTCTATTGCTTAATGTGCTACTGTTATAACAACCTTTTCTTGCCTTCAAACAGGGTATAGAGGCAGAACAGTTAGTGGTTAAAGGAGTCATTTAATCTGCTAGTGATAGTAAAATGATTGATATATAGCTAACATATTCATTGAGTCTGTGTTAGGAAAGTAAAGTAGATTTGATAAGTAATTACATGTTACTTGTGTGCAATAATTTCATTCTACTACCCTTGCTTTGTAAACAACTTTTCTGGTTGGACGTCTTGGCATTATTTGTGACTATTCAAACCTGTTTTTACCGTTGCAAATTTAATTGGCGTCAAATTGTTGTGGGATGGTTTGTGAGTAGGGAAAATGATCAACTTTGTGGTGTTAGTTCATTAGAATAGAATAAATGGTCATGGTATTTGTGACGGTCAGATTTTACAGTTGACCCTCTATAATGTTTGATCAGAGATAACTCGTGTTGTTCTCATGTACATATTTAACTTCAAAATTATACTTCAAATTACTTTTAACTTACTGTGAGCTAAATCAATGTTCTTTTATGTAAATTAGGGGCGGTCACATTTACAGATATCCAGTTATTTGATGTTAAACGACACTGGTCCGTAATTGACAGTCCTAATTTAGAAATACATGTATAGATCACTGAAAACTATGTCATATATCTCATTATAAAATGTATTGACAGTCATTTATAAATGTATAATGTCTACAACACAAGATAAGGATATTGTTAACTGTTTGTTTTCAATTCATTTAAATGGGTAAATGTTATCAAAACTTGAAAATATGTATCTAGAAACATGCATACATGTATCAATAATTGTTCCATTAGTTTCAGTATGGTCACACACTATCTTTACATTCTCAGTGGTATCCAACCTAGTCTTATGTAATATTAATGAGTCTGTAGAAAATCCAAACCATAACATTTGCCTCAGAGCTTATACAATTGTCATTTCCAGTATATATGAAGTTATGTAACACAAGTATCAAGTAGAGGTGCTTAGCTCAATGTGTTCTAACAGAAATAGAAAGTCTAGTTGTTTGAAGTGCCCAGTCATAGAGAAGCTACAATTGTACTTGAGGAGTGAATGTGAATGGTCCTAAATCCTTCTTTGTTTTATAGCACTAAAAGCCCTATTGCTTTCCCCTCTCCCATAGATTTAAAGCATGAATGCAAAATTGTCCTATCTTCTCCGTTTATTCAATAGCAGTTACAACCCTTTCCCTTTTATTCCTCCGTTTTACTGTTAGCCTTAAATAGTCAGGGTCTTTATTCTATAGTACTAAGATCCCTATCGATTACACTTTTTGTTGTAACTATTATACAATGTACTACAAAAGTCAGGATCCACTTATCACTTCACATATGTTTTTTGCAACCCCTTGAACATTGGATGAATGAGAGCCAAACAATTGTAAGCAGTATTAAAGTAATGGAGTAGATACCACCATTTGGATTTGGTCCCTGGGTTCAGTTACACCCAATACTACATAACTACCAATCAGACAATCATGATGACAAATCACTATGAGTATGTCCTCATATTTAAGATACTTTGTAGCAAGTTTCAAACTGTTTTATGAGATCAGTTTTTTTAGTGATTATTAAGTATAGCAATGATATAGGCAACTGACACCATTTCTATGAACATTTAACAGATTTAGGCAGGCTGTGAATACTTCCCAAGGCATTGTTAACATAACTAGGTTTTTTTCTAGAGCGTTTTAGCAGATTGCTGTGCTCTGCCCTTTTTTGCTCCCCCTGCTTCCCTTCTTGAAAACCCTTCTGTCTCACTTTACTGACACACTCCTTTATGCAGCAAATGGTTTGGTATTACTGTAGACTACCAAGCAGTTATTGTAGATATTCGTTTAGCTTCTTTTGTAATCTAAGGGCTGTAGCCTGTAGGATAATAGTTCCACTGAATTTTGTTGAGAACTTTTGTCAAGAACTTTTAAGTTGCCCTTTTAAATTTCTCTGCACAATCAGAAGTGTCCTGTTTCATGCCAGCACCCTGCCCTTTTTAAAGTCTAGAATTAACCCTAACAGAACAGAACTTTTTATTACCTCCACCCCCTGTCAATATGTCTTGTTTTATTTTGGAATGTTTACGTATTCTGCACAGACCTTTGGTTGCTTCTTTAATGGGTAACTTATGAAATAAAATACAAAAACGTAGGTTTTAAGTCACATGTACTGTACATGCTCTATTTAAGGTATGTGATTTGTAAAAAAATAACCAAAGTCACTGGAAAAACATGCAAGTTGCCTATGTGGTGTCTTTAAGAAAAGTGGTCTCATTAAATGGCAAAACTCTGATGTTCTAAAAGTGGTTACATCAAAGTGGTTGCCTTTTAGAAGGGTTATACTTTTATATACTTGTAACACAAACTGTTTACTAGCATTGTATAGAACTGAATATACAATGTACCATCTTATTTGTAGAGATCAGTTTTTGAACAGCTATAGCATGTAATAGTTAGATATATGGTGTAACTATGAATTCAATGCAAGTTTGATTAGTATACATCGGTTTTGAACACCATACTTTTATATTCAACGTTGAATTCCTATTATTTATATTGTATGTATAAAATATTTAAACGTGTCTTCGATTTTAACAGTATTCCGTTATTGAGTTAATAGATGAATCATTGTGTCATGAAACTTATAGCATTCATCCCAACCCTTTAGTCTTCTACTGTTACAATACTACATGTAATACAGTTTATTATGAGAAGAAACATAGAATGGTATTCAAGTGTTGGTTTAATCACTCATCTTCATACCTTCGTCCACTTGTTTTTATATGGGCATTTTTCTATTTTGCTGTACATTAATGCTTTTAACATGCTTAATGAACAAATCCTGTACATATACATGTAGCTGTATGGTTACTATGGTATTACTATACAAACGATGAAAGATTGTTTTGCATGTTATACTTTACAGTGAATCATTTTTTCTTAACACTGTGCCATATTATGCTTCAAAAAATAAATAAAACAAAAACAAAAACATGTGGTATATTGGTGTCCTTTTTGTTACGTGAAAGTGAGTACAGGGCAGTGCATTTCTCCAGCCAAGACGATGTGTGGTTACTAAATTTAACAATATGGCTAGTGTTTATAATCTTGTGTGACACTAGGCTTGTAAATAATTCTAAATGCCTCAGATATTTATTGTTTTATAACAGAAGAGGGGAGGAGCTCAGAATACTTTTTTAACAGCCCAACATAGGCTAGCAAATGGGATTTAAGTTACCTTTGAAATATAAACATTTGCCATTGAAATTTGTAACCAACCATCTTAAACTTTAAGCTAACAAAACAGAAAGTAAATTACTCCAAACTCCATTGAATTATATACATCTGGCTTTACATCTTCTGGACCAACCTGAAATTCCACACAATCCAAATCAACTAGCCCACTGAACTAGCAAAAAAACCAACAGATTTGTCTTGCATTTATTGTTTTAAATGAGATTAACACAGACAGTAGATATAAATGTAGATTTATGCCAGGAAAAACAAAAGATTCATATAAAGAAGGATTCAATTAGAAAATAAATCATATCAAATAAACTTGCTTGTTTTCAATCAAAACATACTTTTTGGGAGTTCAGAGAACGTCTCCTTTGTTTAAAATATCGCTGTCAATGAGTATGGGTGTGCCGCCATTGTTTATTTTGACAGACACCAGTTTCGATATCTTCATTATCTGTTGCACTTTGTAATGTAAAAGAAAGACCAAAGATGATCAGCAGTTCACAACTAAAATTCAACAATTAAAACATATTCAATTAACAAAACACAAGCAATATTGCATACAAAATATATACCACGTGTACTATACAACATGTTGGATTTTTATCATTTAGAGTAAATTTAGTCACCAAATCAAAAATGAATGAGGGTTGCTGACACAGTAAGCCGTTTTTGTGATTTTCTTTTATATTAAAGGGGAGAATTTTACTTTGATATGGTGGGTAATTAAGATCCTAAGAAAATTACTCCAAACTGCAATGTGTTGGCAAAAACAATTATTTCTTACCTTGGGGTCTCTTCCATGTGTTTTTCTTGACAGTGTAAAACTATGTTATTTACAAACAAAAAAAGCATGCAGTGACGTCATTGGACAGTGTGCATAGCATTAAGTGATATAAAGAAATAAGGTGTTGAAATAGGTGAGCATCAAAACAGGTGTCCCGATACCTGAACAGAATAGAAAAACAATTGAACATGTTTTGTTACCGGTTGGCTTAATAAAAACTAACTGTTCAACATCTTGCACTAAATCGTTAAGTGTCTTTGTAAACATGTCTAAGGGGTTATTAAAAAATTAAAAATTAAAAAAAGAGCCTCCCAGACGGGGAATTGAACCCCGGTCTCCCGCGTGACAGGCGGGGATACTTGCCACTATACTATCTAGGATTGATACAATTCTATCCTCAAACATTGTACATATAGGGACACGTGACTGTCTTCGTAAATAAACGTTTCCCTACGCTTTCTCAGATTAAATAATCAGCTACTCAACCTCCAGTAGTAGAAAACAAAGATACAAGTAAAATGTTTATTTGCCGTACTCAATACTAAAATTAGTCGTTTAAAATGCTTAAGCTAATAGCAACTAGGTAGAGTAAGTATCGCTTGTTAAACGTATTCATCGTAGAGTGTATTTCCACAGATAAAACGCCGAGTTTAGTATGTCATTAATTTTCGCGACTTTGTATTTATACTGTAATCTCTCTTTAATATATATTAAAGGACACGACATCGTTTTGTCAAAGTTCTCAAATCAATTGATAATAAAGTCAATGATTTAACGCACGTAATGCTCAGCTTTTAACCCTGACTATAATACAACACGCCTTTTTCAGGTTTAACATAAAAGACAACCATGTCTAGTTCGAGTTATGATAGTGACAGTTCATCCCCAGATGTCAGGCGCCGAACTAACGCAGGTCACTCTTCATCAGGTTCATCACGATCACCATCGTCTGACAGAAAATCATCACATAAGAAAAGTCCATCATACTCGACACGAAGAGATACCTCAAGACATCAACAAAGTCCCACACAGTCTAGAAAACGCTCACGTTCTAGGTCATCATCATATGATCGGACAAGAAAACGTTACTCAAGATCGCATAGCAGGTCGCCAGTGAAAAGAAGAAAATCCAGCAGCAGATCTCCAACGAGAAGAAGAAAATCTCGTAGCAGGTCGCCAATGAAAAGAAGAATATCTCGTAGCAGGTCGCCAGTGAAAAGAAGAATATCTCGTAGCAGGTCGCCAGTGAAAAGAAGAAAAGCTCATAGCAGGTCGCCAGTGAAAAGAAGAATATCTCGTAGCAGGTCGCCAGTGAAAAGAAGGAAATCTCGAAGTAGATCTCCAATGATAAGAAGGAAATCGCGTAGCAGATCACCAATGAAAAGAGGATTATCTCCCACCAGAATGGCAATGAAAAATGAAAGGATATATGGTGGACACAGACCTGATGGTGGACACAGACCTGATGGTGGACATAGACCTGATGGTGGACACAGACAAATGAATAATTTTGAAGACCGGTCTTGGAAAACACGTGAAAATGGACACAGGTCCCATAACTCTGATCAGCAGGAAGAATTCTTTGCCAGGTATTGTCAATGCAAAATAGATAAAACTACAAGGAATATGAACAAAAATACATTTAAGAAAATCAAAGAACAGGGTTCAGAATGTTGGTTAAAGTTGTTTTGTTGAAAATTAAGATATTTGTAAATGCTTTGAAAAGTTAATTAAGTAATAATATTAATAGAGGATTCATAGTCTATGTTGTTCAAAAAAGTGTACATTGCAATTTTAAAAATAGAAAGCAACGTTTTGAAGGTCCAACATTATTTAGAGGTAAAATACTCACAACATATCACTACTTACTTAGGAATATACAAAGTGAGGCTAGTGCTGTTTTTTGTAAGCTATGTCTATGTTCCATAAACAAAATATAGTAGTTATGAAACTTATAAATGTAACACTGTTCTTTTATTGATCAGGAGGCGAACAGACAGAGAGAGATTGGGGGAAGCCGGAGCACTAGAAGTATGGGGAAGATCACCTTCACCTAAAGCATCTGAGTATGTCCTAATACATAATAATATTCTCAAGTCATTTAAGTGTATCTCTTTTGTCAGGCATATGATGAAATTATCTGTTTTGTATCGTCAACTTAGTTGGAGCTTTTGACTTAAGATAACATTTTTTGTTTCCACACTCAGAATCTTTTTCTGAGTCATCTGTATTAATTATTATTAGGATTAGAGCCTATATCAGACTTTTAAGAAAACAAACGGTTGTACCAATATAAGCTATCGACTAGTAGTACAATGATTCATGTACATGTAAAGACAAAGCACTACAGATCAAATATGTTTTTGCTTTACCAAAACATAACAGACTTTCTTTAAACTTGTTTGGAAGTTTTACTGTCTGCAACCCACATAGTTTGTCATGCTTCTCAACCTTCTGTAATTTTTGTTCAGTATTTTGAATGCTTTCCTTTCTTTTACTTTCATTTATTCAACTCAATTGAGGTTATTGAGGAGGGAAAAGTGTTTAACAAAACATGTAACGCCACACCCCCCCCTCCCCCCCAAAACAAGAACAACAAAACACCAACACAATACAAACAACAACAAACGCATGAAAACAACCACAACAACAACAAATCAAAGAAAAACAGAACAACTACCTTCAACTAACAATAACAACAGCATAAAAACAAAATAAACATTAAACATCCTGTTATAAACAAGTTATTCTATGTAATGGTAACCTCTGTTTTCTGTACTATAACATAGCTTACATTTTCTATTCATTACATCAGATCTGAAGAGTCTGGTAGTGGAGACAGTGATGATGGGTCAGAGTCAAGCTCAGAAGGTAGGTACAGATATTCCTAGGTCATATATTCCTATTGTGGGATAGTGTACAGTTACTAATGTACTATCCAAACCAACATTCTAGGCAAAAGTCACCAGTCCATTCAAGGACATAAATACTATCAATACAACATTTGAAACTATTCTCATGAGTGTTTACAGAGAAGTATCTTTAATATATATTCAAAACTAAGTGCTGTGAACTGGTCTTTTCTTACTTTTCTCTATGAACATTTCACATCCCCTTTATGAGAACATCAGGGAGGAAGTCTCTGAAGAGTTTGAGTTGGCATGCACTCTGTACTAACTCAGCTGTTAATAAGAAAAGTCTAGATATTTTCACCCTCATACCTCTGACTATAGGCACCCTCATACCTCTGACTATAGGCACCCTCATACCTCTGACTATAGGCACCC
>ENA-OREC01001227-OREC01001227.1-marine-metagenome-genome-assembly--contig:-NODE-1227-length-12580-cov-11.571463_pt1 | contig 12580 bp, 14 predicted proteins | sample MGYA00248626_ERZ508543 | MGnify/ENA primary metagenome ERZ508543 (study PRJEB26211, sample SAMN05518279) | marine metagenome | isolation source: Puget Sound, Washington, USA | host: Bankia setacea... | reverse complement strand
ACCCAAGATGAGAAGAACAGTATGTACAAATGTACTTGCGCCATTGTCCACTTCGGTGAGATGAAATGGAAGCAGCATCCAAGAGAAGAGCAGGCCGAGGCTGACGGCACTGCAGGTAAATATTTGCAATCATTCATACAACGATAATACCCATATACATCGTCTGTAGTAACAACCTGTATAGTCAACGTTCCTTACCTAAGTCATGACATTACGTACACTATTGGTTGTTATGTGTACACTACATAGATACAACATATGTATGACTTGTACACTACATAGATACAACATATGTATGACTTGTACACTACATAGATACAACATATGTATGACTTGTACATTGCAGAGGCTGAGAAGGTTTCATTCTTGCTTGGTGTCAACAGCGGTGACTTGTTGAAGGGTCTCCTGAAGCCAAAGATCAAAGTTGGTACCGAGTTCGTTGTTCAAGGTCGTAACAAGGACCAAGTGTCCTACTCTGTGGCCGCCCTCGCCAAATCTCTTTACGACAGGATGTTTACCTGGTTGGTTAAAAGAGTCAACACAACACTGGATACAAATGCTAAAAGGAACTATTACATTGGTGTGCTCGATATTGCCGGTTTCGAAATCTTTGATGTAAGTTTATACTTATTCGTGTGTGTTTTATTCTCTGAACGATACCTTTCAGATGCTCATATTAAATGGCCAATGGAAAGTTAACATATCATTCGACTATTTATAGAGGAATTACCATATTCTATATTTACCTTCTAACTAGTAGTGCCACACTTTTGAAACTGATTTGAAATGCTATTAAACAGTTCTGATATGTACATGTTGTATGTGAAATAGAATAAACAAAACATATTGCTGTCATTGTGTGATGGATGTTTGAGTAGAATACTATATGTTGTATTTCTTTTCCCAGTTTAACACATTTGAGCAGCTGTGCATCAACTACACCAACGAGAGACTTCAACAGTTCTTCAACCACCACATGTTTGTCTTGGAACAAGAAGAATACAAGAAGGAAGGAATTGACTGGGAGTTCATCGATTTCGGTATGGATCTGCAAGCTTGTATTGAACTGATTGAAAAGGTAAGTCTGATTATAAACAACGGTATTTGTTAATACTATCAGTTTGTGTCGGTTAAATAATGACTTTCCCAATAAATCATTACAATCGCTCTAGCAGACATTGCCATACTTGCAGATCTAAATATACTCTGATTTATATAACAACACGCTTTTACAAATGTTGTTTCGTTGCAGCCTATGGGTATCTTATCCATCCTAGAGGAAGAATGCATGTTCCCCAAAGCCACTGACAAGACATTTGAGGACAAGCTAAAGACCAACCATCTTGGCAAATCCAAGGCCTTCGGCAAAGTTATAAAGAGCAGAAAGGGAGGCGGTAACGCTCACTTTGAGTTGGGTCACTACGCCGGAGCGGTAAGTTTGCACGTAATATTTTACATATTTATAAAATAATCACCTTTTTTAAACTAATGTTTTATACATCGTCCGTAACTAGCGGAGTAAAGTAAAACTACTATCAATTTATCCTTATCCGAACCGTGCTTTGTTTATTTTCTCAGGTACCATACAACATTAGTGGTTGGCTGGAGAAGAACAAGGATCCCTTGAACGAGACTGTTGTGGCTATTCTTTGCCAATCAAAGGAGCCTCTTGTACAGGTTCTCTTCGTGCCTCCTGCAGGTAAACCAATCATTGAATATCATTTATGATGTTAAAAAATAGTTTTTCTATCATAACTCCCACCACACCAAACAGTATGTTTAAAGTAGCTACATACACAGCATACCATTGACCACGAGTGTTGCAATGAGGATTACGGGCTAACCACGGCACTTTGAATCATGCATCTGTTTTGACATGCGTCAGATGTAAAACTACATAATTTAACTGTTTGCTGTTTTTCAGTGTTCATTATTTTGGAAACTTTTATTATTACGAAGAAATATAAGTAATACATGGGCATGTCCAATATTATGATTGGATAAAATATAAATAAACGTGTTGACTAGTGTTCGAACTTTATTATTATATCATTGCATGAACGTCATGTTTTATTTTATATAACAGCTGCTGAGGGTGGTGGTAAGAAGAAGGGCAAGTCCTCTGCTTTCCAGACTATCTCTGCTACCCACAGAGTAAGTTGTCAGTTATAGTAACACTATTTCACTCTGTGTACATTTATTACTAGATAAACAAAACTTAATAGTCGATACTAACCAATGCTGTTAAGTTGAATGTAGCTTGTATACACCAATATCGTTATAGTGTATGCGTTGAGACTTGAGTTTAACACTGCTATTCTATTTACAAAAAGGAATCCTTGAACAAGCTGATGAAGAACTTGTACAACACCCATCCTCACTTTGTCCGTTGTATCATCCCCAACGAGAACAAGAACCCAGGAGAGGTCGACGCAGCTTTGGTAATGAACCAGCTCCAATGTAACGGTGTACTTGAAGGCATCCGTATCTGTAGGAAGGGTTTCCCAAGCAGAATCCCATACGGAGAGTTCAAACAGAGGTAATATTCTAAACGATATTTGCTTGTGTAAAGGCGTAGATTTCAATCAACTGTCTTGTAAGTAAAGTTAAACTACTAGACACCAGTGATAAAAAGCCCAACCTTATAATTATATATGTGATTGGAGTTTGATAACGATGACTAGTGTATCATAGTCAATGTGGTTAACACATTATCATCTTGTCTTCAGATATTGCATTCTTGCCGCTGATGCAGTACCCGCAGGCTTTGTTGACGGCAAACAGGTCACCGAGAAGATCCTATCAGCTCTGCAAATGGACCCCAACGACTACAAGATTGGTAACACAAAGGTCTTCTTTAAGGCTGGTGTACTTGGTAACCTTGAGGACATGCGTGATGAGCGTTTGTCCAGGATTGTTGCTTTGTTCCAGGCCTGGATCAGAGGTTACAACATGAAGAAACAATACAAAAGGCTCGAAGATCAGAGGTACGCAACGCAAAAAAGCACAGGCATATTTCAAACAGTTTTCTTTCTATATAATAGCATACGTATTCAATATGCACTAGTTTGATATTATATTTATACTCACGGTTTGTTCATAAATAGGTTTTATGTTACTCATAGACATCTTCCCGAGATGCAGTGGATTAACTTTTAAACTACATACATGTACTATTAATTTGATGTTGCTCTATTTTACAGAACCGCATTGTCAAAGATCCAGAGTAACATCAGAAAGTGGATGGGAATGAGAAACTGGCCATGGTGGAAACTGTACGTCAAGGTCGGTGCATTTAACCATTACTATTTACACTTTAATACTGTGTCGAATTGTTCGCTGGCCCTTTTTTAATTGGCATTTAGCCACTCATTTGATAAACATAAATCAATATCAATGGGTTAGTATAAAATGGATCTTGTCTTTTATATATAGGTAAAGCCTCTTCTGAACGCTGCAAAGGCCGAAGACGAGATCAAGAAAATGGAAGAAGACTTCGCCAAAACTAAGGAAGATCTTGCTAAGGTAGAGAAAATAAAGAAGGATCTGGAAGAAAGATGTGTCATTCTACAGAGAGAAAAGGAAGACATCAGCTTGAGATTCTCTGCTGAACAAGATACGATGGATGAGTTGCAAGAAAAGATCGAAAGTCTTATGACACAAAAGTTCGACCATGAAGCACAACTCAAGGAGATGGAAGAAAGACTCCTTGACGAGGAAGAAACAGGTGCCAAACTTGAAGAAGTTAAGAAAGAAATGGAAGCTAAAACCCTTAAGATGAAGACAAACATTGATGAACTTGAGGGTTCTTTGAAGAAGTCTGAACAAGAAAAACAAAACAAGGACAAACAAATTAAAACACTTCAAGATGAGATGGCATCACAAGACGATAGTATGGGAAAACTTAACAAAGACAAGAAGAATTTGGAAGAAACTGTTAAGAAGACTCAGGATGCTCTTAAAGCTGAAGAAGACAAGGTTAATCATCTCAACAAAGTCAAACAGAAGCTTGAAGGCGTCCTAGATGAGGTAACTATCATACCGATATAGCGTAACACATGTGGCTTGATTGTATTATTTTCGATTGTTTAAATATCATCGGCTATTTTAATTTATATTTTTAAACATAGCTATATACACTTTTGCTAGAATTATTTAGATAATGAACAAAACCTAAACACTTGTTTCATTCTAGCTTGAAGACAATCTAGAACGTGAAAAGAAGGTCCGTGCTGATACTGAAAAGGCCAAGAAGAAGGTTGAGCAAGACTTGAGAGATTCACAGTCCGCCTGTGAAGAACTTGAAGCTATCAAGGCTGACCTAGATGGCAACGTTAAGAGGTACATACACGTTATATACATGTACACATGTTTAACGTTCTCTTCTTTCAAAATACTACATATTGTACTGAATTAATCTAAATTGTACATATTGTGATTGACAGCTAAATACAATTAATCCGGTATTGATATTTTAGGAAGGAAAATGACATCAAAGCTCTCAATGGAAAGGTTGAAGAAATGGAAGGAAACGTTGCTCAACAACTTAGAAAGAGCAAGGACTTGCAGGCTCGCATAGATGAACTTGAAGAAGAACTTGAAGCTGAGAGACAAGCCCGCATGAAAGTACGTTTTATTTTACATTGTTCGAACATATTTCTTTTTTTTGTTCTTTAAGAACATGTCATCGTACTGTGGTAGATGTATACATGAAACTGCTTTTTATCGTATTTCTGATTCTTATATCTTTAAACGCATGGTACAAAACAACTTTATATGTTGACATACTTCATAAATGAGTGTGCTCCAATGTTTTGTGTTACTATTATGATCAGACAATCTATATTAAACTGTAACATTTGTAATAGGTTGAAAAGCAGAGAAACGAGCTGACCCGCGAGCTTGAGGAACTCTCAGAGCGCTTGGATGAAGCTGGTGGAGCTACTGCCGCACAACTCGAGGTCAACAAGAAACGCGAACAAGAACTCGCAAGACTTCGTCGTGAAATGGATGAGAACGTCTTGCAGAATGAGGCACTGATCGCATCACTCAAAAAGAAGGCACAAGACCAAGGCAACGAAATGGCGGACCAACTCGACCAACTCCAAAAGGTTAAACAGAGGTAAATATCAGTCTTTAATGTTCGTGTAATTGTCTGCTAGAACAAAATCGACTGTTGATTCATATTCCTTTTGCGGCTTTAAACATTGTTGTATTCGTACATAATATAACTCCTGTTTTTTTATTGTCCTTTCAGAATCGAACGCGAGAAACAGCAGCTGAAGAATGAAGTAAATGACCTTCAAGATCAGCTTGCCAACGCCTCAAAGAAGGGAGTAAGTATTTGTATGAATCAATGTGATGTTATTGTACTTTCAATATAACATTTTATTCAGATATTCATAATATAATCTCAAGTCATAATCTTTTATTTATATGGAACATATTGCTAGTTTGATTCTTTGTATACCCAATATTAACCCTACTGCGATTAAACATTAACTATTAACTATATATTAACGTGTATCTTAACCTACTTCAGGGTATGTCATCTCAAATGACCAAACAAGTTGAGTCTCAGATTTCCGACTTGAACTCCCAGCTTGAAGAAAGCACAAGAACCATCCAGGAACTCCAGTCTTCCAAGTCTCGTCAACAGAGCGAAGCCTCTGACTTGACCAGACAACTAGAGGAAGCGGAGAGCAATGCAAACTCCCTCAGCAGAGATCGTTCCAATTTACTCACAGAGCTCGAGGATGCTAAGCGCACCGTTGATGACGAAACAAGAGTAAGTGCCGGTTTTGTCTTATTTCATTGGTTTTAGGTCAAACAATATGCGTAAGTTTGTCAATGTACTCATATTAGATAGTATACATGTAATTTAACTAGTTTAATAATAGTTTGTTACATACAGTATGTCAAGTGGTGTCATACAAATATATTACACATTCTGAATTTTAGGCTAGACAAAAGCTGTCTGCTGAGCTCCGCAATGTCATGGTTGATCTTGATGGTGTCCGTGAACAACTGGAGGAGGAGTCAGACGCTAAGACTGATCTCCAGAGGCAGTTGTCCCGTGCCAACGCCGAGGCCAACCAATGGCGTGTCAAGTTTGAAAGCGAGGGCATGTCCCGTACTGAGGAGCTTGAAGATATCAAGAGAAAACTTACAGCCAAACTTCAGGAGAGTCAGAGCGGTCTAGATGCTGCCATGTCGAAAGTCAGCAGCCTGGAGAAATCTAAATCACGCCTGCAGGTAAAGTAACTGACTAGTATTCAAATAAAAAGAACATTAAATATATATAGTATGTATTTATGTCTTTAAAAAAAAACACATATATATATATGAATGATGGTAGTCTTTGAATAAGGCTGGTTATTCCATGAAATATCACAGTAAACACTTCCCAGTGCCAAATGCTCTTTCCTTAATGAATACCGGACATTTAATATTGGTAAGCACATTGTTTTGTGAACAATTGATCAACCATTGTCAACTCGTTACAGGGAGAACTTGAAGATGCTACTGTTAACCTCGACAGAGCAAACTCAAACTCCAACCAATTCGAGAAACGCAATCGCAGCTTCGACAAGACTATCACTGAATGGCAGTTGAAGGTACGCAATCTCCAGGGAGAATTGGAGAACGCACAGAAGGAAGGTCGCAGCTATTCCGCTGAGTTGTTCCGCAACAAGGCCGCATATGAAGAGATGTCAAGCACCATTGAGTCGTTGAGGAAGGAAAATAGCAGCCTCACAAGTACGTGTAAATTCCCTTTCCGTAATTCATATCCACAAAGTTGATTAATAACACATTCTCCGTTTTATTTAATAGATATAACTACATCACAGTTCATGCACGTAAACGGTATTGTATTGTTTTGTGTTTGGTGTTTGATTTCCAACTTATTCTAAACCTATGTTAATGTATCACGTGAACACTATGGATTAGCGATAATATGCCAGTTCACCACAGTACTTTATCATAGAAACATGATCTTGTTGTTATGGCTATCAATTCAAATATTTTGTATCCGTGTTTGTTTCAGTTGAAATCAAGGAAGTTACCGATCAGATGGCCGAAGGCGGTCGCAGCGTACACGAAGTTGACAAGGCTCGTCGCCGTCTGGAGATGGAGAAACAAGAACTCCAGGCTGCTCTCGAGGAGGCTGAAGGTGCATTGGAAAGAGAAGAAGCTAAGGTTGCACGTGCACAGCTTGAGATCTCTGGTATTAGATCTGAAATTGATAGACGCATTGCCGAGAAAGAAGAGGAGTTCGAAACCACAAGGTAAGGCCCTTTACAATGGCAATAAAATAGCTTTAATTTACATAATCTAAATAATGCCAATACTTCGACGATGTTTTCTTCAGAAGGAAATTTTACACAATGTATCTAAACTGCATTAAGTAAAATTCAATCGTTTATTTTGTAGACGTACCCAGGCTCGCTCAGTCGAGACAGTACAGGCATCTTTGGAGTTGGAGATCAGAAACAAGAACGAAGCCCTCAGAGCTCGCAGGAAGTTAGAGCAGGACATCAATGAGCTTGAAGTTTCTCTTGACAACGCCAACCGTGCTAGAGCCGATGTTGAGAAGAGCTCCAAGAGATATCAGGATCAGATCAGAGAGATGCAGAACGCTTTTGAGGACGAACGCCGCAAGTCTAGCGAGTCTGTAGAGAGCATTACTATGGTTGAACGCAGAGTCGCCACTGTTCAGCTTGAATGTAGTGAGTTGAGAACTGCCCTCGAGCAATCCGAAAGGGCCAGAAAGGGAGCTGAAAATGAGCTTGCTGATACCACCGACCGTGTCAACGAGTTGTCATCTCAGTTGCAAAGCAGTCTCAGCCAGAAAAGACGCCTTGAGGCTGACATTAGCGCCATGCGTGGTGACCTGGAAGAAATCACCAGCGAAATGCGTCGTGCAGATGAACAGGCCAAGAAAGCCACATTGGATGCCAACAGGCTTGCTGATGAACTCAGGAACGAGAAAGACCGTTGTTCTCAGGTTGAAAAGATGCGACGTGTCATGGAAACCCAGATCAACGAAATGACCATCCGTATCAGCGAGACTGAGTCCAAGGCCATGAAAGGAGGAAAGAACGCAGTTGCTCAACTTGCCTCTAGAGTAAGTACACATTCATAATTGATACACGTCTCTATTTGATCAGTTTATCTTCAAGTTACTACTAGACATCAGTTATTACAAGACATCATTTGATAAACGGATTTTATTCATATGTATTGGTGATAAAATACACACATGTTCACCATATTCATACATAAACCCAAAGAGTCACTTCAACTCAGCAGTCATAAATATCCTTAAATCTTCATATTTCTAATAAAGTTTTGTTTTACCTATCTTAGGTGCAAGAGCTTGAGACTGAACTTGATGCTGAACAGCGCCGCCATGCCGAGACCCAGAAGAACGCCCGCAAAGCTGATCGTCGTCTTGCCGAGTTGGCATTCCAGGTAAGAATGTTCAGTAGTGTATAAAGTCAACACCTCTTCAATATTTGTCAATACAGCGTACACAATGATATTGTTAGCTTCTGTTCGAAATGATATTCTATCTGTGATGTTCTTGTAAAAAATAATTTGACGATACATTTTCTCATACATGCTTATATAGATCCCTTAGCTTAGATATACATTTCACAGACTATTCCTCACAGTAAAGTTAAGTTGTAACACGAAACGGTAAAACAACACAAGCAACATTGAGGCATATATACATTATGAATTAATTAATTGATTGTTCAAACATCTATATATTTAGGTTGACGAGGACAGAAAGAACCAAGAACGTCTTCAGGACCTGATTGACAAACTCCAGAACAAGATCCGCACTTACAAACGCCAGGCCGAGGAAGCTGTAAGTTGAAGCTCGATTAATTGTTCGTTTTACTGTTAATCTTCAGCCAATCGATAGTTTGCTAATGCTATTGGATACAGTGTCTGAAACGTATCGTCAATTTTTGATAACTAAAATAGATGTTTCGGTGGTTAAACAATAGCACTATTATCAAACTATTGTATATAATTATCAATACAAAGTTTAAACAGCGGTACACAATATTATTGGCAATAAAGTCAATACACATTACAGTCAATAAACAGTTTACTAAGCAATAAATCCAATAAACACTTTCATAAATAATATAATCAATAAATAGTGTCAGAACCAATTAACCCAATAAATAGTGTCAGAACCAATTAAACCAATAAATAGTATCATTAAATATAAAGTCCATACTCACTATCATTAACAAATATAGCAAGTAAAAGTATCCTTAACAGTGTAGTAAATTACATGTAACTTGTTGGCTAACTGTCTCGATTCGTTCTTACAGGAAGAAGTAGCCGCTATCAATCTTGCTAAGTACCGAAAGGTCGCTGATGAGCTGGAGAACACCTCCGAGCGTGCTGACAGTGCCGAGAACTCTCTGATGAAGTCGCGTATGCAGAACCGCTCCCTGTCCGCCGACACCAGGACTTCTTCAAGGACAACTGTAAGCAAACATTCATATATCTGATGGTTTTACATGCACCCGGTAGCTTCTGCGTAATAATGACAGTCCGTGAAAGCCAATGACAGCGGATAGCATATGTGAATATGTAATAACAGTTTGTATTGAACGCATTTTCCTTTAATATAACATACGTCATAGTGTTTGACGGAGTTTGAACACTCGGTAAAAGACAGAAACAAGGTTATTCTTACAGACACTTATGCTTTTCTCTACTGGAACTCTGTGATGTCTTTAATCTAACCATACTTATCAGTAAACAGATTCCAATACTTGTACTTGTTGTTAATCGTTATACCCGTATTTCAACAGAGCTCATGTCCATCCTTTTTTCAGGTCACCAGACGAACCGTTGTGAACTAGGAAGGTCCAATAGACTAACCAGAAGGTATGTCAATGGTGCTACTACTTAACTCACGATAGAGCTAAACCCGCAACACAATACAACCGTGCTTATCGATCAAACTGAAGAACTGTGATTGAAACATTGTACATGTACTAAACAAATATCTCAGTACATTGTTGTTTTAATTAATTAGATGTTTTTACCATACGAGTTATATATAATTAACACATATAAGAATGGTTGTATTGAAAAGGGCACACCGTATGTATTTTAGACAACCATTTTAACTGATGCAGATTTATACGTATGTAATCAATTAGGAGATGATCTCGTTTGTGATAGTTATATAAACCAAACGACATTGCGTTTTTTTTGCTGGCGTTACATGTCACGAGTTTAAAGATGGACTTTCATTCACAATCAAAACATTTCATATTCATCTATATTTCAAAGCCACACATTATGTATGAAATTATGCCCTTGCGGAAGATATAGACAACTGAGCTCGGTCCTATATTCTAATAATCATATACTGAAATCGTCAAAAATAATATTTAACGGGTTAGTCTTAAAAGATGTTTGGTACTTGTCGGCAATTTGAAAGTAGGTAAACCAAAGTTGTGTTGTTTTTTCTTCCAAACTCAACACAGATTCCTTCATTTATCATAATAGATGTATGTTAATTCCTTAAGATACTTTTTTTATGAAATTTAATAATTGGGAACGAAATGGCAACTTTAATGGGATATTTTGTTTGTTTCAGGTCCCTATTGTGTCAGATTTATTCTACATGATAATCCTACCCCTTAATGTACCCAGACATCAACTTAAGTCTAAGAGGGGGATGAACAGAACATTTGACAACGGAGACCAAGATGTTCAACAAAGAGAGGATTCAAAGTCGACGTGATCATCTTTAGTGACATCGTTATCTGTTTTCTGTACTCACGACTAGAAACAAACATCGCGTCAGTGACCAATTAGTGATTTGTGAAGTAAACATGGACTATATAGTGACTTAATGTTATTTCGTTTGGTTGTTACATCATTACACCGTCGCCTGTTTCATATATATATATATATTTATTTATTTATTTATTAGTAGACATCGGCAGAGCTCTGAATCCTCTTTTGGCCTCGAGTAACTTTTCCCCGGAAGTTAGCTCGGGGTCATTGTATGAACCCTCACAAGACATAAACAGTCGTATCTCTTCTGCACGAAATGTAATTTTAGAGCGAAATGAGATCGACTGTTGAATTATTTATGGTGTTTCTTGACTTGACTATTTTTGTTAAATCATAGTGTGAAAAATAAAACGATCCAAGCAAGTCGATCTGACAGTTTCTGTTATTTCTTAAGCATCCGTATATATTGGTACTATGCATTTTCTTCATTTACTGAGATATCAACAACGTCAACACCGTCCACCACCACATCCACCACCCACCACCACACCCACCACCACATCCACCGCCACCACAATCGCACCACGCACCACAGCCACCACCAAGTATAAATAATCCAAATAAAACGTTTTCTAATATTCGAAATGATCTTGGTACCAAATAGAATCAATACAAATACTATATATAGCTAGCTACTTAAGTACTCATTAATAAACAGTATGTTATGGTTCAGGAAAAAAACGCACATAATATTGTACGAATGGTGTATACGAACATTGACCAGAAACTCGTGAATTCATTTACACGGATTATTGAATTGTGAAATAGGTGAATTAGACTGTCGTGTTATAACAACAGAACCCGTGTCTATTGTATACACATGTATCACCTATTTTGCAATGCATTGGTCCATGTTATTTATTCCGAAGTTTCAGGTCAATATTCGTATACAATATCACATGACATCTTGGCAAACTTTGCTGTATACATATGGCTAGTACGTCGCCTTACCCTCATATGTTGACGTGTAGATAACGCACCTGTTATTGAATGTCTAGACAGCAGATGTTATACCTATATTATAGTCTACAATATCACACAGATACTGACACCTGTACTTATACTGTTATGTCTTATAGTCATGGATATTTCACTTAAATGACTTTAACAATATTTATCTAAACATATCTAAACACGTGAAAGCTACAAGCATACAGTGTGTCCGCTATGAAAACTGTGGACACTTCCGACGAGAAAGATCAAAATTAATTCACACCACACACATTATATCCGTGTTACAGAGAATAATGCTAAAAGCTCATGCAATGTCTTAATTGTGTCATAATATTAAACTGTGTTAATTGCTCTTAGCGCTGATGATATGTTTAGTTGATTTGTTTAAGTTTAATTAAGCAACAAGGAATTCTGCTCATAAAAGTCACTCTCGAAACCTTTCTTGGAACCAACCCGTACTGACCAATGAGAGTAAAATGTTCAAGTGGCTCTTACCCACGTCTGACAGGCATCCGACGATTACGAGTTAGAAGCGATCATCTCTGCTACACACAATACAACGTGCTTGAAATTGCGAAGGAAATTCCATGTTTTAAATTGTATCGGCAAAACAGTGCATCATTTAAAGCCATAGCTCTACATTTGTCACCCATTCAATATTACTGCGTTGTTATTATATTTAAACAGCATGACCTTGCAGTTACATGCTTGAATAGATTGGGAATATAGACCTGACAGTGGGAATATGGTGTGTTACTCAATGTGCTTAATATAAAATGCA
>ENA-OREC01001226-OREC01001226.1-marine-metagenome-genome-assembly--contig:-NODE-1226-length-12584-cov-11.046134_pt1 | contig 12584 bp, 8 predicted proteins | sample MGYA00248626_ERZ508543 | MGnify/ENA primary metagenome ERZ508543 (study PRJEB26211, sample SAMN05518279) | marine metagenome | isolation source: Puget Sound, Washington, USA | host: Bankia setacea... | reverse complement strand
ACACTCTTTCCCCTACCATGCTCCCCACCGTGCTCCCCTACCATGCCCCCTACCATGTCCCCCACCGTGCTCCCCTACCATGCCCCCTACCATGTCCCCTACCATGTTCCCCTACCATGTCCCCTACCATGTCCCCTACCATGGCCCCTCTATAATGCCCACCTTCAATGGCCCCTCTATAATGCCCACCTTCAATGGCCCCTACAAAGTTCGTTGTCAAAGCACACAATCATGCTGACAACTGGTTTGAGCAGTACAAACTATGGGAACAACTCATCCACAAGAAATGGACTAAGTTACTAAAACCAATAAGAGCCTAGGTAACTTATTCTTAAATGTTCTTTTTTTCTTCTGGTGTATATAGTCCATGTTTAACACCTTTCATTTTGCAATATTTGCATATCAAATGTGTGGACGCGGTATAGTAAATAGATCATGTACTGTCAATGCAGTATTAGGCTGTCCTCGCCTAGAAAGTGTCCTGTACATGCCAGTCATGTTTTTTTTGTAAAGAAAGTTGCATTAAGAAACAGTTAAAACTTTCAAACAAACAAAAAGAAACTATTTTCATCTGTACAACAATTTTATTTTTATCACCTTTTTATATTACATTGTATACTAGACGAGGGCCTATCGCATCCGTTAACTATTGCTATTGTTGAAGTAATGCCCCGGGGCCGGGTAATATACAGTTATAAGAACAAACACTCTTCCTCTACCTTAAATACATACCAGACTGACATATTTATCAAGACAATAATAAAATACAAACGAAATGCATTTTCGATTTGTTTAATCCACCAATTTCTTCAAACCATTATCATTCTTTGCAGTCCTATCACATTCCTGCTATCTCATGTTTTTAATAGCCATACTTTTTTCGGTCAGCGAACAAATGAACATAAAAGCTTCCCCTGTTGCTCGGCTGCATTGAGAGAATAATGCCATGGAATCGAACAGTCAATGCCATCGTCAGAAATGATATCATCACCTTAGTTGTTCCGTTGCTTTAAACTTGCTGTAAATCTACCCCATACCATGGATCAAGTTTTTATTTCAACAATTCAAAATGTTAACTTCTGGAGAAAATATGTACGCAGTTGCATACATTGCCTACAGCTAGCTACGTGCCTGACAACGTATTGAACTAAAACAATACAGAGTACGTTGTGACTAGACCGAAATTCGATGGTGATGTAAAACCCATATAATAAGAAACATTGCTTTTACGTTTATGGTTCTTTGGAGTACTTTCTTAGACACTTTACTTCTACGTTTGTCTGACATAGCAAATGTGAATTCCTTAAAGGAAACCGAAAATACATAATGTACATATATGAAGAAAATACATATTCTATACAAAACTAACTGTGTCATCTTCACATTTTTGCATCATAGAAGACAATTTGTTATATGATCTTGTTTTTCAGTTTCTGTGTTTTACCTATATACATGTAGACACGTTCCAAGGTGTGTGTTTGTTTACTAGAACAATTTGTTAGTTTCTTTTTATTGTTCGTTAATATCCGACTCACTCAACATGTCATTGCATTCGAATACCGGATACAACTGTAGGTTTACGAGTAACCTGTCATAGTGTGATGTTTACTTGTTTCCGCTTTGCGTTCTGTTTGCCACCTGTGTTTCTCGTATTCTTGCAGAAACATTCCGATTGTATTAACCTGGTTGTATTTTCATTCCATTACAAACACATTTCAACACGAAATTTGTATAGTTTGACGCGGCATATATTTATCAAAGTATTGCCGAATCAGATGGTTTCAAACTATGATCATATTCCACCGTCACGTGTCCATACGCACTAGTTATACATATATATAGAGTTATTTCTAGTGTTCCAGTATTTAACTGATCTTATAATTGATTTTTATGTATGTATCAAATCGTAAACACTGACTCTTGTATAGATACACTGACTTCATGTGTCAATCTTTAATTGTCATTTACAGTGACTACCGTGAAAAACACTCAGGGATATTGTATCATGTTCCTTAAATTATTCTCTGTCATACTTACACCTTCGCAGCGCTAGCTTTGTAAGAGTTTACTCCCTTGCCGGCATGTGTTTTTAAAAGCTATTAGATATATGTCTGTGTAGAAACATCATAAACTTGTTTCTTGATTTTTAGGGAAATAAGTAAATAGCCAGGTTACCCAGATATCAGAAACATGTATTCCTATTACAATGCAAATCAATCAATAATTTATTTTGATGCGCATTTCTCAACAAAGGGTAAATTTGGGTTTTAAATATATAACGCAGTGAAAATGTCTCTGAACGAAAATAAACTTACTAGATTAGCCTCGTTATTTTACAATGGCAGTCTGTAGAACTTAAGCAGGGAATCCATCGTTTGTCAAATAATATCGTTAAACCCAACTGCGTTATGTATACTGTAATTGAACAAAACATATTAATACATTTTATTCTGAGTTATAGGGCTGTTTCCAACGATTTTTCGGTTTTGTTTCATTAAATTGACATTGGTAAGCATAGTTAAACGGGCGGGCTGACTTTAAAGATTCATTCTGTCTCACAACCGATATACACTCTCATAGTTATATAGGAAAGCGCGTAACAAAACATGTATCGATGGATGAATTGAAACACACATTACACTATTTGTGGCGGAAAGGAAGATTTAATATTTTCCTTGTACATTTGTATATTTCCTTTTAAAAACGGTCTAAATATTTTTAAAAGGTATTAAGACACAAAGATATTCAAAAAGCAGTACTAGCTTACAATTTTACTTAAATATAACAAACAAGCACAAGTTGTGTGTTCTAAAAATACATGTATATGAGTCTTCATAATTATGGGGGTTTCAATAAATAGCCACGTATCTATAAATTCCACAAGCTTTGTTTGTTTGTGTTGTTATTTTTAGTTGAGTGGGGCTTTGGTAACTATAAATTTAAATGAAGAGACCACAATGTAATCCCATTGTTCACCCGGTTCATTTATTTATTTTTGGCCTCCATCGCTGCTGCCTGGTTCTAATTACTTTTAATTGGTTTAGTCGCCTACACATGTGGTACGACTCTCACGACTTCGATTTGAAAACCGTTTTGACAGTCGTCATTAGTGTCCATGCTACAATAGGAAATAACTAAACCAAGAATAGTTTCATCTGTTCAACTGTTCAAGTGTAAATTGAATTTGTTGCGCCGTTATTTGTGTTTTGATAAATTGTGGTCGTTTTCTATCTGTCTCCATCCTTTATTGTTCATTGACGATTGGTATCGACTCAGACGCTACGTTATTATGGTTTATAATATAGCCAGAGGTTCCAAAATGATTAATTGTTTACTTAACGCAACCCGAGTCTGCCTCCATCCCTAGTATTGATTAGAAAAGTTCACAAGCTCCTACTGTCGTTTTTGCCACACATAGCATGCTGTATTTTACAACCATAACATAATTTTCAATGTCATCAAATTAAATTTACAAGGAACAAATGAGATAACTCAGTAATGGCAATCACTACAGTACAGTACATGTATTGGGGTTGAACGGGTGAGTCAATAGTGAGGCCAGAAATAAAGTATTGACTCTCGTTCACGTTCTGACAATTTTTAAAAGTAGTAGACAAAGTTGAACACGTCAACTTCAAAAATGGACACGTTAAATGTCTAAAATGTGTGCTCGACAGAAACAAAACGGAACAATGTAACAAAAATCTGTCCAGCACTGGGCTTTGGATCTCAGTTGATTTATGTCGTCGAAAAGTATGTATGTACTCACGAGCATACCTGAACGTAGGAAGGTTACACTTGCATCGACACAACCTTGAGACACACACCCACTACGAAACCCATGGCGAGATTCGGATGCCCAGTACTATAATAAGCAAGTATCGTTAACGTCTCGATTCACCAAGGTCTTATAACAAACGTAGTATACAATTTATATGTAAATGCATCATTTATATCGACAGTTCCAACATGCAGGTCTACCGTTCTAGAAGGTCATTATCTTCTGGTTTCAGAAAGTAGCACGATCTTTTCCTAGTCATTATATATCTGCTAAACAATACCTTTCTCTCAATCGTACAAAAGAACACACAAGCTGTGAAATTATGCTGGCAGGGTATAATCATGAGATAAGGGTCTTTTATGAGAAATTTCCATATTCATCAGAGAACGCTTTCTAAACAAACGCTGCGAATACTAGTGTGTGCTGATCGATGCTTTACTACGGGAGACTTGTACAACTATCAGATGTGGGCACACCACACTCACTGGGAGGATGAGAAAGCACTGCCTATTCACAGGATACCATCACCACGATTCACAATAACGACTACTTTAGTCTGCATGACACTTGTTGTGAGCCTCATCTCCACTGGAATTATATCAAACGTTTATATTGGACTTAAAACATCTAGCCAACGTGAGTATATCTCATTCTAGCATCTCGTATTCGCTGTACATGTGTTGTCAACCATTCCAACGACAGTACCATGGACTCTTATACTGTTTTAATAGCATATTGTTACATCATTAACGTTTATACATCTTTATATCTTAATATATGTTTAGTTTTTCTCCCGACATAAATGAGAACTAAAAATACCAAAATTGGAAGCAGAAATCCGATTATGCGGACCTGCAGGTGTTAGCCGTTGCTATAAACGGTTGTGTTTTACCATCCTTGCCAATTAATTATTCATTGTATTACTCACGGGCATAACATTGATTAGTATAAAACTCGGAGATTCTTGAATTGCTAACATCAAATAATCAGTTATCGATTCCCACTGCATACGGCCAGACCAAAACGAATTGACTGATGATTTAGAAACGGTTCGAGAGCTTAAAGGTAAAACGTGTTTGTTATAGTGAAAGTAGCATATTTCCTCTTGATAAATTCTTTTTTTTTTAAACCATACGTGGGAGGACATGTCTGAGTATAGTGTATTAGTCATTGAACAAAGAGTCAGTGGGCTGTTTGGTCTTGATCACTTTCACTGAGAACTCGTGTCTTTACATCTGAATAAAGTTCTCGACGTTCAACCATGAGAGTAACTATAACTTCAGTGTGTGACATTAGATAATTATCCGAATATTCTTGAAGAAAAAAATCTGCTGGCGTTTAACAGTGCTATGTGTATTTCCTTTCCTGATTCCATTCCGTTACAGTGCCCATTTCAGAATGATAATTTCATTGATGTATTCGTGTATATGAACATTTCAGCATTTACTGTAAAGGGTAAGAAATACGAGAGTTTGTCATAGAAGAAATTAAGCACAACGTAAAATGCTGAAGAATGACATGTTTTATCGACTGTGTTTAAACCAGAATATTAGACCTTCATAACATGAAATGGACGCATATTAATACGTTATGAGGCCTAAAGTGGAGAGTTTATTTCGTGATGTCTTACAATCCATTGTTAAATAAGCTTATCTTTAATCAGCCAAATTAATACAAACTTCAGGTCCCCGGACATCTTCATAGAACAGTACATTAAACATGCGGTGAAGAATGGTGCCAAACACTTCAACCCTGACGCCCACTACGGTGACCAGTGGTGTGTTACACAAGTTATACGTAGCCACCAGCACGGTCATATCATCTAGTATAGAGAATACCACATATCTAACGAACGCTACAACATCAGTACTGGACGAGGCATGCACATATCCAGGTAACAACTTGTTTCATTTACCAGACAGTAAAAATGCCATACATATGTATTGTTTATCTTTGTTCCTTACGTGAGACGCTGACTTTCTCAGATTTCGTGGGTCAATGGAACTACGAATTTATATATCCACGAATATAAAGACTAGGTATTATTTAAAATGGATCACAGCGAAACTCACAACCACAAATTGGCATGCACTCGAAAGTGACTTCGCAGAACATGCTTTGTGTTTGTGTTACCTTCACTGAACTAAAGAATATTTCCGTATAATTTTGATTTATTATCATTATTTTCCTAAAAACAGGTTTCTTATAGCTACAGCGGCATTCTGATATTTTGTCTCTTGAGTTATAGATGATATTCTGAATAATCATTTGGTTTCCGGTTAACACAACCAGTTGAAGGATTGGCAAACTGTATGCGTAAGTTATAGTAAAGGCTTCCTTTACATAATCCATTCCTTAAACCATAAAATAACTATGCTTTTTTAAAATTGCCTGAAAGTGCAACGTATTATTCTGAAGTTCCTCCTGATCGTCTTTTAATTCATACCACACACATTGTATCGTTCGAGGAAGCTTGTAACAGGGGAATGTTGTATGTGGGGATGGACACGTTACAGTAGTTCTCCATGTCGAGGCGGTGGACGATATAATTTCTCAGGACGGGCGTCAATGTTTCTGTAGTAAAGAGGCGACAAGACATCAATCAATAAACGCGTGGCTGCTAGAAAACGACACGGAAATACTCTCCAATAATTATTTCCTCTTCAAACAACAAACACCCGCCAACTAGTCTCAAATTTCGCGCTAAATATCACTTGACAGGTTTACGGTGAACAAACCCTTCAGCTGGTATTAAACTGGTTACCCCAAATAGACAACCGTGTTCGATAGAGTAACCAATTTCGTACAATAGCCTAGGACGATAAAGACAATTACATAGCAGCGTACAATACAGCTACATATCAAATGTGATCCGATGTACATTGGTCCATTCATGTGCACCGATGTCTTGGAATCAATAGGATAATTACATGTATCTTCATACCACGGCCAACTCTCGTATAGAACTTTGACTTTGGCTGATAGCATGCTATAAAGATTTGTGCAGATTACTGTCTGCAATGTTTCTTTCAACATAATGGTTTCCTGGAATCACCCAAGTACAATATGTGCTTTAAAAGTTGGCTCTTTTATCTGAAAACGACCCTACTTTAGAAATGTTATATTTTTACAGAGATCATTCATTATAACGGAAATCCTAGGCCAACTTACTATCCATCATTTACTTAGATGACTAAACAAATGTGTCATTCCATGTTTTGATCAAATACCAAAATGTAGCAGAAGTGAACAAAGATTGGCTGTTCAAATACCATTGGTTGTCTCGAGGGCCTTTATTCTGACGAGATAGACAACTTGACAGAGACCACACACTACATTAACAAATCAAAGTCAAACAATGCATCGACGTCCAGTTTTTTCGGCAACTGTGGCTGCACAGGGCAACGATTAACTTAATTTACCGCATATTGTACGACAGAATGAATCAAATCTATCTACATAGTGACACCTTAAATGTTGTGTTCCCCTAAGTGATATAGGCCATGAAGGTGTGGCTGTCCGGTAACTGTACATGAATGGAATGAGGATATTACAATGCGTTTTTTATGATTCTAAAACATCTCTTGTAGAACTCGTTTCACAAATCATTCTATTAGATAACAATGGCATGTACATTTATTACAGCAATGAACATTTAACTTATATTAGATTTCCGTCATTTTCAGTGCCTTGTGTATACAATAATTATTATGACTGTTCACAGATTCAACATATTTTGTCAGTGTCAGGGAAATTGAGTTTACATAGTTGAAGGTCACATTTGTTTGTGCCATGAATTACGTAGCTTGCCTCTAGTAGTGCTCAGAATTGAAATGAAAACTCAAGCTCATTATTGTTAACTGAAGTAATTCGGTCAAAGATCAAAGCAAAGGTACTACGCGCCTCTTCACAATCACCAGTCACAGACATCACAACCAATACTGCAAAATGATATATAATAAGTCATACATACAACTATAATACGATAAACAGTATCGTCATGTTACAAACAAGCGGTCGTCAATAATTTGCTTTCTGTAAAATACAAATATACCATGACATACTGTCGTTGCTATTTTGCCATTCTCTTTATCTCTCTCTTTACTTTGTTTATTGATTAACTGACAACTATCGTCTGAGATCAACATGTACATTTGCTCATTAAAATTTAATATTCCGTCTTGAATTGACAACGTGTATTGTGCTGTCAAAGAAGCGAAAGCATATAGACACATTGGAAATTAGGTCCCATAAATGTTTTATTTTGACAGCACTACTACGTGAATAGTAACAATTTTAATCTTACTCGAACTAAAAGTGCAACATGTCTCATATTTATATAAAAAAGCCCATTATATACGTTTGGCAGAAGGTGTCCATTGATCAGCATGTGGAACTTGATATGTACAAACTTTACCAGGTTAACAATCGAAGACCCGTATACGGTAAGTAAGCATAGCAACAATTACAAACGTCCAAATGTACATTTATTTGTATTCATGGCAAACAGTTATTGTTGTGTTTTATCATGTCCTATCACTTAATCAAATATAGGAAATTAAGTTCTCCATACACTCCGTCCGTATACCATTTCTCTACTAATGTATTTTACCATGCAATCAGACTGTTTTGGGAGTTCTTGGAGTAACTACATTGATACAAGATTAGACATGAACGTTTTATCTCGTTGTTGGAATAGACATCGAGTGAGCAAACATACCCAATCAATAGCACACAAAACATGGCAAACCACCAAAATCAAGTTTGTAGAAAATTGCAGAGAAATACATATACACGTCAGATTTAGTTTAGAAGAATATAAACATCCGATCTTTTTTTCTTTCAAAACTACAGACAACCTTCACTCTATTGATTTGTTTCTGAAATGACGTGGATACTGTTTTGAAGTCAAAGATTTCACAGGACTCTGAAACTGCACACTTTGTTTCCCATCAGAAAAGCTGGACGGCTGTCGTGGTTGGAGTCCTTTGGGACATATAAAACTTGTGTTTTCCTCTCTGACATAGGCCTGGTGTGAACCACTTGCTGGCTAACCACAACACATCCAACCAGTTTGTAGTCAATCATAGCTTCAAGTCCTCCGAGTATTTGGTTTCCATAAAGATGTTCCACAGTTCTCTCTACATAATGATGTCGCGTAAATCACGGTTTCTGAAACGTTCTAGATACTTTTGCGAGTAACCATGTAGAGAATAGACTTGGCAGTCTTATATATGCAAATTTCTGATAACGTTTGAGATATTGTTGTCCTTGATTATTCTATGTTTGTGTTTGTTTTTCTTTCAGCTTTCCATGAGTTCCCACCAGATGCGTTCACAGCGTACCAGCGAGCTCACGGTGCTGTCATATTTCACATCCTCCTACTGATTTACATGTTCATAGCTCTATCTATTGTCTGTGACGACTACTTCGTGTCATCCCTGGATAAAGTGTGCGAGGTAAGTTAGGTATAACTCAACCCTGTGCTTGGCTTAATCCTTAGTGAGACCTAACCCTTTGTGAGGTTCGGCCCTTTGTGTGGTCCAACTCTTTGTTTGACCCAACTCTTTGTTTGACCCAGCTTTTTGTGTGGTCCAATCCTTTGTATGACCCAACCCTTTGTGTGGTCCAATCCTTTGTATGACCCAACTCTTTGTGTGGTCCAACCCTTTGTATAACCCAACTCTTTGTTTGACCCAGCTTTTTGTGTGGTCCAATCCTTTGTATGACCAGACCCTTTGTGTGGTCCAACTCTTTGTATAACCCAACTCTTTGTATGACCCAGCTTTTTATGTGGTCCAATCCTTTGTATGACCCAATCCTTTGTGTGGTCCAATCCTTTGTATGACCCAACCCTTTGTGTGGTCCAATCCTTTGTATGACCCAACACTTTGTGTGGTCCAATCCTTTGTATGACCAGACCCTTTGTGTGGTCCAACCCTTTGTATAACCCAACTCTTTGTATGACCCAACACTTTGTGTGGTCCAATCCTTTGTATGACCCAACCCTTTGTGTGGTCCAACCCTTTGTATGACCCAACCCTTTGTGTGGTCCAATCCTTTGTATGACCCAACCCTTCGTGTGGTCCAACCCTTTGTATAACCCAACTCTTTGTATGACCCAGCTTTGTGTGTGTTCCAATCCTTTGTATGACCCAACCCTTTGTATGACCCAACTCTTTGTGTGGTCCAATCCTTTGTATGACCCAACTCTTTGTGTGCTTCAACCATGAGTGTGGTCGCCCTTTTTGTGGTCCAATCAATTGTGTGGTCCAACCCAGTGTTTAAGGTCAAACGTGCATGCCAAAAAACTTTTTAATTTGATTATGGAAAATGTATCTTTCGCTGTAACAGTTTTGGTATGCATGTGCCATGCAAGTAATTTTTGAGAACAATACAATATAATAAATCTCAAAGGTAAGAGACAACGTTACACTTGTTCAAATTCTGATGGTGATTTAACATAAACGTATTCTAGTCAGTGTTTTTTTTCACGAACAGACCTGCCTTGCCTTACGCTCGTTAACTAATACACCAATTTACGACCATACATACATTGATTTGATATTTGACCATGACATAATTGTTTCAATAATATGAAGTTTAAACAAATAGCCAAGTTTGTTGTAGTATTAACATTATATTTGACTTTATAAAACGTCGAACAAAGTGGATGCTTGGGGTTAAAGCCATATGTATTAAAATGTATGTACTAATAATATAATAATTAAGTATTTACATAATAGTACAGCCTGCCAGGGAAACGTTTTACTAAAGCACTTACGCAAAATGTAAAGTGACGCAATAATTTCCTATCTTAATAACTTTTAAACCACTGATCATGTCAAAAAAGTAGAAGTCCTAGTTCCATCAAGAAGGAACAAGGCTTGAAATATATAGTTCTTTTGGAAATAATTGAGAGATGTAAATGTGTGCGTAATTTTGCGTAATTCATTAAACCGTACCCTGGGTGTGTAAAGACACTTAGAAGCATTTACAGACCTGTGTAGTAAAAGCAAACATTGTATTCCAATCATTAAGTGTTTTTTTCGTGAATTGTCTAGAAGAGCATATTTGTATAATACCAGACCCAGCTGTGTACAGAACAGTTAACTAGTAATTGCTGTGACAAGATGGCTGGCTGGCGATATGATGGAAGAACGTGTCAGTTAGACCATCCGTACATCAGTATTCGTTAGACACAACTTTCATACTCAGAGTTTTATTATTAAATTACTTCAGAGAAAACATCATCTTTTTCCCCAGGACAGGACTCACGCATCGCTCTTCATTTTAGTACAAAATCGTGACTTGGGTTAGAAGTCAAAGACAAGTAGAGTACATGCATATAGTGTGTGTATAGTTGTAATATTCAGTCTTTAAATTGCTTCTATAGCATTATCGACTGAAACAAAAATCCAAAATTGCCATTTCGATCATACCTTTTCAAAGGGTTGGGTTTGTTTGGCTTTCTTCCTAGACCGTTTCGTCTCAATTTTACATAAAGAAAGAGTTTAGAATTACAACGATGCATTTGGGGATAGTTTGACGTTTCATTTCAAGAGAGAAGTTTGCGCTGTAACACGGATGCCGAGGGCGAACAATGGCGGTGTTGTATGTACACGTTATTCCTAATCCCATTATTTTGTATCTTGACAACCCCCACGTTTGCCAATCCTGATTATTCTCTCAGTTGTTCTGTAGCAGAAAATTGTCTGTTCACTGTTCTCTGTTTACCCACAATAGCACATTGAGTAAACTTATTGAGTGGCGCGTGTTCTTCTATCTGATTATAGTCCTAACAGTAACTTTTTATGGGAATAATTATAAACGTTTAACTCCAGGAGACTCACCAGCGGTAGCATCTCAGCGCAGTCGATTTAACATTAAACGAGATGCTCTGTATATGTGTTTTATGAACATCCTCCTGAGACCGAACGTTAGTGGCTACTATATTCTGTAAACCACATTCGTCCATATGCGTTTATTTCCCCGGTAATTATAAGTGTCAAGGGTGACATCAGAACTTACAAAACGTTAGCTGGAACTAGTGAAGGATAGATTTTCAATTAATGGGTCTAGTTATAGTTATATTTTTGTCCTCGTTATATTTGAAGTTATGTATATTTCCAGCGTATGGGGTTCAGTGAAGATGTTGCTGGCGCGACTTTCATGGCGGCAGGTAGCTCCATGCCAGAACTGTTTACTGCAATCATCGGTATTTTTTTCAAAACCTATATTGACCGTTCCGCCTACATAAACCGAGTACTATTCCCCTAGCTGAAACCTCCAACTAGTTATTTTTGTCTGTGATCTGTATAAATGAAACCTTTATTCCAATGCAATACAAATCATGGCGTATTAAACCTTGTTTGACCATGTATACGCGTTTTACTGTTTATATGCTGTGCGACGATTTATATATAATTTTTCAGAACTAACGTCTCCAGTGTACACACATTATAATTGATCATGATAGAAAATATCCTCATTATTGATCTAGAAACGTCACAGTTTTATGAATGATGTGTGACGATCACGTAAATACCCAAGTGACGATCCATGACTTTGTATTATACAGGTGTGTTCATAACCCAGGGAGATGTAGGTATCGGTACCATTGTAGGTTCAGCTGTCTTCAATATTCTCTTTGTCATCGGTATATGTGGTATACTGGTCACGCAGGTAGGCATTTACGTACTCTATAAGCTGTAGGTACTAATTAACTACAACTGTACTATTTTAGTTCTATTCGATAACCTCTTGTGTATCTAAAGTCACTTTATAGAAATGCCCCATCCGC
>ENA-OREC01001225-OREC01001225.1-marine-metagenome-genome-assembly--contig:-NODE-1225-length-12585-cov-13.030141_pt1 | contig 12585 bp, 9 predicted proteins | sample MGYA00248626_ERZ508543 | MGnify/ENA primary metagenome ERZ508543 (study PRJEB26211, sample SAMN05518279) | marine metagenome | isolation source: Puget Sound, Washington, USA | host: Bankia setacea... | reverse complement strand
CATCATCATCATCATCATCATCATCATCATCATCATCATCATCATCATCATCATCATCATCATCATCATCATCATCGAATCACGATTTAACATTGTTCAGGCGTCAATGTTGGGTAATATAAACTTGTTTAAAAATTTAACAGTGGCATATTTTAGGTAAAAAGATTGTTTATGATGACGTGATAATTGAAACCTATGCATTATGCGTGAAGTACATGTTGAGGGACGAGTGCGAAAAGGTCATATTGTAACAGTAAATCAGTTTGTAACGGTTGCATTTTGTACATTTGATACCGAGTTTGCCTATGTTTTGATGTATAACAATTTTCCCTCTAATGCACTACGGTCGATTTATTCGGGAAAAAAGGATTATGTTTTTCAGATATAACAACATATATAAAAAATCATGTAGTGTAGATTTACCTTTCGAATTATTATAAGTTACCCATATTTTATTTTATTTCAGTCACATTCTGCAACGACAAGATCGACATGGAAATGGAGAAGATTGAACAAGGGGAGTTATCATTGTTCATCTCCGACCCTCAGTTCACCAGCACCAGGGCATCATGTGATATCAAAGTTAGTGTAGGACTAGGACGACAACTCATGTTTTATTTCACGGATCTATATTTAGGATCGCCCAATTATACAGAAGCACGGATTGATAAAGCGTGTATTGAACCGAAGGATGTGAATGGACCGTATGAAACCGTACCTGTAGGTAAGAAACAGTGTATCACTTGTCTTGACTAAAGTGTTTGCCACAAAAAGAAATCATCAGAATAATGGTTAAACGATTAATTGGGTGTGGACCAGTGGGTAAAGCGTCTGACTCGTAAGCGGTCAGTCGTGAGCTCGAGCCCGATCAAAGGCTCTCGTTATATCTTTGAGCAAAACAACTTAAACACCATTGCTTAGTACTGGTTGGTTCCAGGAACGGATTCAAGCGTGACTAGAAAAATAGTTTTTTCCACGAAATAACTACACTAAATTTGTACAAACTAAACGATTACTTGTGAAGTTAAACAACGTGAAAACTGATGAAATGAGAGTTTGCAAATATCAACGTATAGACGTTCAATCTTCCAGATACAATGATTCTTAATTAACATGTTGCCATTATTGAATAATGATACCAAGAAGTGCAACACAACTTTTATAAACAAACACCTATTTTCTTTCCCCAATTAAAATCGGATAACTTTGAAACATTAAAACTGTTCCTCGTTGGCATCACTGGAAAGCAAATACTAAACAGACGTGAGGTATTTAGCCAATCATATAAGCAAACACCAGAGTCGCAAAGAGCAAACAGTATTGGGTAATATATCTTGTTTGAAGCCGTCAATATCTCTCCTCAGTTCATCAGAAGCCGTACTTCTCTAATGAAAATGATTAGAAGGTCGACAAGGAGAAAACATATCGTAAATTAGGAACGATAAACGACAACCCGATAAACGACAACCCGATAAACGACAACCCGATAAACGACAACCCGATAAACGACAACCCGATAAACAACAACCCGATAAACGACAACCCGATAAACGACAACCCGTCAGAGCCGACACATAGTTGATCGTATATTCTTCTTATTGATCGCATTAAGAATATGTCATTAGGTTATCTGCTGAAAACGAGAAGCAATTTGTCTTGATTACTTAAGACTATGTTGGTAATGAATCTGAAGATGGTGGGCCATTTCTTGAGTGAGTGACAAATGGCGGCTTATTAGTCAATCTGCAGTTTAACATCAGCGATGAGTATGTATTAGTAGTGTACCAATACAAGGACATTTGACCCATACGCATAGATCTACTTACACATGTATGTAACGTTTCTGTTCTGTTCTGTTAATGTTCTATAAATAAGAAATAATATAAATGTTATTAAGTTATACTTGTAAACCATTTGCCCTCAACATTGGTCTAAGTTACCGAAATTTGAGGATTTTTAAGGGGAAAGATATTTCCAATATGATTTTCATACACAAAAACCACGTAGCCACTACCAAACACAAGTTTACACAATATATCAATCATCATCAAGATATTACCGATACGTTTGTTTTGTGTTTAAAAAAAGTATTGAATAAGCAAACGCTAGCTCCTATATGTTTTAGTCAAACAACACTTTTAAAATACACCAATGTAACACAGTGTTAAACGTTTAAACACAATTAAAACACATCGATGGGTAAAGTTTAACATTAATTCCATACAAAGTCTCCATCTAGTAATTTTAAGTCATGAAGTCCTATTGACGGGTACAGTTTGATCTATTTATCAAACTATTTATGTCCAATAGTCTGGCTCAAAAGAGGTCAGTAGGTTGAGTTAATTTAATAGAACATAAAGTATGCACTGGTACAATAAAGGTACTCATAATTCGTGAACACGTGATTTATAAAACACCTGAACCAAAGAAACATTCAATAGTGAATAATGTTGTAATCATATCATCTTCAGATACATAAACAAACTCTTTCATTTTACTTTTAAAAGTCATTAAACTATAAATAAATGCAAACACAATTAGCATCAGCTTATAAACTTAGAAAATATTAATTTTAGTTATATTTATAAAGTGTTAAAGAATTTCTTTTTACAAATTTACGTCGAAGTCAAACAGGTTTCAGTTCATCAGAAATAGTGTAAAACTGGTAAAACTATCTAAGACGAGTAAACGTTTTGTAAATTAGCAGCGACAATTGAATATATGCCAGAGACACCAGATGAAGGTTATTACGCAGACTTATTTTAAAATCAATATATCTGATATAAAAGCCCATTCATACGATAGGTCACTCGACTCATTCGCTATTTAACCGAAAGCGGGAAATCATTCCTTTTGATTACTAAGGTATAATCACTAAACTATGCTCTTCTGTGATAAAGCACGAATCACACTAGCTTTATGACTTTAGTAGGAAATAATCAGCTACTCAATTTACCTTGATTGCGACCACCGGCTACGTATTCTTAATTGAAGGAATTCGTCATTTTCACGAGGTAAGCTTTGATGCAGGAATGATGAAAAGGGGCATGTTTTATACTCTCATCTAAGCATACATAAATTAGCTGTGAGAAAAATATAAAAGCCGAACAGCGACGATAGGTTTTCTGAGCATACCGATCATTTCCTTCAATTAGTATATGACATTGCCCTGTTTGCAATAACTATAAAATAGCTATATCAAACTAAACCGATTAATAAGAAGCATGAACGACACAAAACTGTTAAACTTGAGGCTACTTTGGGAATGGCTGCACTTCTTAAATAATCAACGTTTCTGGCGAGAAATGGTGTAACAATATGTTAAACGATGCTTAAACGTTCAAGGCAAGTGGTTTAAGAAATTGATCATGTAAAGTATGCAATATGATATTTGTTCGACACGTTTGTTTCCTAGTTGTTTTTTTCTCAATATCTACATGGCAACATGCAGTTTAACGAACATTAATATTCATAAATAGTATCGGGTGGAACACTTGACAAATGGTCACCTTAACACCATAACACGTACAACAATCTGTAGTTTATATCGAACACGAGTAGTTAACAGTATTTCTGCTAGGGAAGGAATTATTCATGGAAAGAATTACCCATGGAAGGAATTATCCATGGAAGGAATTACCCATGGAAGGAAATACCCATGGAAGGAATTACCCATGGAAGGAATTACCCATGAAAGGAATTACCCATGGAAAGAATTACCCATGGAAGGAATTATCCATGGAAGGAATTACCCATGACAACAACCCAAACCAAACTACAAGGTGTACATAATACAAATTGACTTTAAACACGCAACATGGCAGCACTCATGTTAGGAGAAAGAACAAACAGAAGAAAGATGAAAGAACACACTGACCACAGTTCATTACACATATTCATCTTCTAATGAGAATCATTACAGGGTCAACTAGGATAAAAACGTATCGTTAATTAGCAACGACATTAGAACATCATTCTGTCAGCAACATTATAAAGTTGACCATTTGTATCTAATATATTTTACAAATATAAATATAAAAGTAAGTAAAATGCCGATATAATGTCATTATCCATTTAAATTATATAAGGTAGAACTAGAGGTATAGATACACGTAAATGTGTTTGACACATACTCTGGGGACGTGTTATTTCAAACGGTTAAACATTAGTTTCTAAATATAACTGACAATGATCTTAATTGACTGATGATTGTTACCCGATCACATCATTCAACATTTTTTTCTATCGTAACAAACAAAACAAATGAGGTGCTGTGCCCTGTGGGATGTGGTTAAATGATGTTCGGATTCATCTACATTAATACAATCAGGTTTCGTTTAAGAATTACGTGATGTATGTGTAGTTTGGTATGTGTTACAATAACTAATGTCTTTATATGTAGTTATATAATAAGAAATATGAAAGTGTCAGATAAGGAATAACTTAGGATGTTATGAGTAATTCCTTACCTGACACTCTCATGTTTCTACTTATATAACTACATGTAAAGACAGATACGGACGAGTTGTGTCAATTAACATGTTAAACATTTTACTTATGTTAAGGCAGTGTTGTCATGTACGGGTAGTGTAAAACGAGTTAAATACGAGCTACACAAACGTTTGCAACTACAGCCGAATAAATTATCTAGAAACTAATACTGTAGATTCCAAGTTGAGCACCTTTAGATACAATCGATATTCGTAGTAGGAAAGTTAATCAAGCCATTAAACATAGCCGTGAATAATTTATAATATAATGAACTATGTATAGTTGATACATGTGGTATTAAACATGTGTCAAGGGGAGTCAGGTTGTTCTAGCATCGTTCTTAAACCAAAAATAGAAAGTTAACGGTTGTGCTTCCGATATATTTCGAAATATTCCGATTAGAGGAGCAACCTCTTTAATGTTGGTTCTAGATTGAATCAACTGTATTTGTATTATATATATATTACATAAGCCGAGTCTATAAGATATATTCACTTCTAAAGTAATATTTACAATTCTTAGATACACGTTAAATCATTACAATACCGTTCCTGTTGGTGACTTAGCGCATGTCTCCGATAAAACACACACCATAATAAACACAGATTAATTGATCCTATCGAGTCTGAATGTCATTACAATCATGTTCTTTTCTGTTTAAACCCAATAGATGAATATGTGTTTTCCTATGGCGTGACCTTAAATATGCTGCTATCGAATGTATCAAATCTTTGTTTACACATGTCTTCCTAACGTCCAGCAAATATAACGTTCGACGTGTTTTCTCTACTATCATAAACTATGTACTTCCAATCCATCGCAACTCGTGTAAAAAGGGAAGAGTATAATGTGTCAGAAGACCTGTTATTGTACATTAGGACCAGACAAATAACAAAGCCTTTCGAGTAGTTTTGAGCTAAACAAACACGGAATCTGATCCGAGCAAACACGCGTCCTGTGCCAGGGATCGATTAAATAAACTGTTGTACAGAATTATATGACACGGTACACATTACGCTAATTGCTGCCCTAATCCCCGTGGATGCGTCGTGAACAGTTTATGATGCGACTGTGTTCACGGGAAATTATCGCCATTTCAGTGTTGTTTAGGTTGATAGCTTTGGGCATCAAATTTTACCATCATCGTGATTTTAGCAAGCTCTCCTCCAATGTGATGCGTTGGCTGAATTGATGTACGTTTTATAGACAACCCGTAGCTATATACTCTGTTTGGTAAGAGTTCAGGTAATAGCAATGTTAAGGGATATTGGTGTCTAATGCACAGCACAGTTACCAACGTAAACAACGCGCGTCAATACATGCGTGTTAATTTGAAACATGGGAGTCTGTAGGAGGGAGTGATGACTTTGAATGAGAGAAGTCCTTGGTTCAGTCCCCGATCAAGACAGCATAATACCAAATACTATACAAGAAATGGTATCTGTATGTTCCTTGTTAAGGTCTCAACATGAAAAGGAAAATACTGGCTCTTTCTCAAATAGCAATGGTATCATATGTGATTGCCTTATTGAAAATTGAATTAAATGTCAAATAAGGCACCTTGTTAAATATCGTCAAAACAAACAAATAAAACAAACAAACACCTTTTTCAAGTAAATAACATAATCAACTTGTATTCATTCACGGGCGAGTGAGTCAACAATCTGGAATCGACAGAATATCAAACACCTTTGCATATGTTTGATTACAATGGAACGATTATAATTGCTGAAAAAAACAACAACGTTGAAGCATGAATGTCATTTCATTATTAAATTGTATCATCTGACTAAACATGATTTATACAACCTTTATCTTTTGTAGGGCTGACGTCAAATTATACTATTTCAGGAACCACATAATGCAAACTGTCTATAAGTCTATAGTCTACTATTTCAATGAGCATCTTGGTTTTTATACATTTGGAACTTATAATTTGAAGTATACCTTATCGTCTTTATCAAGACGACAGTTGTACCCTTTTTGTACGAAACAGCATTACCTCTTCCAGTACAAGTGTTCGTTGTCTAGTTCATTGTTTTATCAGCATGTCCAAATGTCCATTATTGACACTACCGTACATTTTCAGGTATCAGACCCATTATCTGCTCCAGAACGGAAGTGGGCATCGGAGACAGAGTGTACACGACTACCGGAAGTACATTGTCCATCCGTTTCTATAGAAATCGTGGATATGGAATAACTGCATACTATAAACTGGTTTTTACGGCGTTCAGACGAAGTGAGTAGTCAACTATTAATGACATCAGACACATGCAGATGTACCACATGTCATTGAAAATAAGATTAATATAAGAGCATCGGTTTCAGCAACGGTCGTCTTTTTAGCCATTTGTCTTTCAAGATGTCTTGACTCGTGACGTTGTCATATTGAATGATATTCACATGTAATTCCATTAACACATTCTACACACGAAAACCTCTTTCGGAGTTACATTAAGTGTCTTAAATGTCGATGTTCTACCGGATAACATACTTTTTAAAATAATTAAAAATGTCTCTATTTCCTCTTTCTTCAAAATGAATACTACTAACTAGTGCGGCAACTCTGCCATGTTTTGCTCTTTTTTGTGTAGTAGCCAAAGTATACATGATTGTTTTTCATAAGTATACACTAGACACGATACTCTGAAATCGCATTAAGTACATAATACAATAAATCAAACGGTTTGGTCACACGGATTTCCATTGTTCCAGGCTCATGTAGAACAGATGAACGGAGATGTGGTAACGATCGCTGTATTTCTCACGATATCGTCTGCAACGGTCGAAATCCCTGTGGAGATTACTCGGACTGTCCGACCGGGCTCGAACATTTGTCCAGCTGGCAGATGAGTGGTATAGTGGTACTGGCACTGCTGAGTGGAGGCATCGTCATCATTATGGCCACAGTGTGTCTTCAAAGAGTTGGGAGCAAACAATATGATCTGGTGGGTTTAATATGTAAACTCTTTCTTTCGACAGGCCTTTCATTTTTATTTGTGAATGACTTTCTAAAATTGAGTAAGGATATGTAGTATAGAAACATATGTATCTCATCCCAACTTAAGACGTGAAAACATATACATTGGTGTCTACCACCTTATTCCAACTGAAGACGTTAACATACTATATACATTCTTGATTCTTTCTTTCCGTAGGACTCTCACATTTCTGTGTTATGACTTAAGACTGACTGAAGATATGCAGCATATAAACGTATTAAACATCATTTTAACTAATTATATTAACATAAACAATCGTGTAAGTAGTTCTGCTGTTGTACAAGAACGGTTATAAGCATTGCTTAAGTTACCAGTGGTATTAAAGAAGTAAATATATAAGACAATACTCGTATTGTGTGAAACATGCAGTGTCTCCTGTTTGCCGCTCCTTCTTTGATTTAACGTACTTGACAAATACAAGTGCAGACAGCTATGACAAATAACTTATATGTAAAAGCCTACCTACACAAAGCGCTATTGGAATTCAAATATGAAGTCTGACAAGCACAGTTGGCAATACAAACCGTGATCCATGTGTCGACTACTTTTAATAGCATGTCGCTAGTGTCATTTTACATTAAAGCATCGCCAGTAACTAGATGTCCCATACAAAACCCTATGGCATTTGTTTTCAATTTCTATGAACGACCTTTATTAATTATGAATCCTCGCCGTTCCGTTAACTTTAATAACACGTTGAAAACCACAGTCCCAGTGGAAGCGAACACTTCAACAAAACACAATAAACCCTAGCGTGACGGAGTACCGTATTTTGTTCCCGTAATAAAGCGCACATGTTTAATAATTAATGTGACTACGAGGGTAGAAATTGATTACAAACGTTGATGGATTAATCACTATGCTTTGAAACGGCCGCCACTGCTATTGATTATAGATCGAGTCACTAAATGAAATAATCATGTAGACGGTTTCCGGATTTGTCCATATCAAAACCGGTCAGGAATCAAGAATTTGAGACGGACCATTAAAGTACACAAAACATGATATACTTTTAAGATTGATAGTCCAGATAAGTGCGTAATCAATGAAACATAACGTGATATTTGAGAGTTAAACAACGATTACTTTAGGCTATTATTTGCATTAGGTTATTATATTGTATTTCGACACAAATAATGACATGATTTGGTTGTATAATCGTTGTATGTACAAACATTAACGGTTTAATCGATTGACCAACAGTTGGTATACTATACTAACATTGACCAGAAACTCGAGAATTCATTACACGGACTGTTGAATTATAAAATAGGTGGATTAGACTGTCGTGTATTACAATAACAATAATATAGAACATGTGACCATTGTATACACATGTATCACCTATTTTGTAATGCATTGGTCCATGTTATTTATTCCGTAGTTTCAGGTCAAAATTCGTATACAATATAGTTAAATACACGTATATGTAACATGTTAACTGTTCACTGTATGTTGTGCAAACTCTTTATGTAATCTATACATGCAGTTGTATTACAGAGTTCCTCTTCAATGTTTTCAAATACATTATTTTCACAATTTTATTATAGAAGAACACCACTGACTTAACTGCCACTAAAAAGCAGATTTAAAATAATTTACCATTTTTCAGGACGACATATCCATTCCAGCAAACGGATCGGTGCCAATGGATCGGCATCACGTGGAAATGAGTGAACACGTGCACAAACAGTCACGTGGCCATTCATCTTCCTTCAAAGACAAAAACAGTAGACCTCCTTCTGGAGGTAGTGTATTGCTCAACAATCGGAACGTCGACGGAGACTTGTTCTCCAAAGACGGTAACACTTCTTCCGGCGATAATCAATCGAGTGCCGGTGATCGAGAAATGCTTCTTAAAACACATTCCAAACGTTCAGACAGTTTTTCAGACGAGATAGTCATGATGTCAGATCGCGATTCATGTGTGACGACATTGCCTTTTCATGATACGTCATTTGATAGTTATAGGAAACATGACGTCACAGGTTCAAGAAATACCGTTCAGCTTTCTACGGAGTGTGTACACATAGCCAATGGTACACCTCTCACCACAAGTGTTCAAATAATCAAACATTCCGGGGAAGGACTTCACTTATCAGCCAATTCGCTGCTGTTTTCTGACAGTGATAGTGGAACAGACGATATTGTGGATATAGGTACCAAGAGGAAGAAACGCCACAGCCAACTTTCCTACCCGGTAGCAATGTCGTCATCAGCGTCCCATAACGGCGTATTGTGTAATGGTGAGCATTCATTCAATGACTTCAAGGCTCCGCCTCCACCATACGGGGCTTTAAAGAACAAAACAAGTGCGCTAGATACGTGTAGGATCTCTAGTGATTGCATTGTGACGCATTGACGGAATGCCGTTGTATACTGTTAAACTAATTTGATCAATTGAAATCCGTTATTTTCTAGTCTAGCTTTTATACCTTCTCTTCGGAGATAGTAATTGTGTAGAGAATAGGTAAAATGCATGGTTGCAATATGTTATCTCTTTTTGTTTCCGTAGGCGTACATTCTAATACAATGTATAGTTCTTAAACACAGATTACTACCTAAAGATACTATTTAGATCAGATACATATATACAATTATGTCTTCTTTTGCACTTGTCAATCAATTACAATAGCCTTACTATTCAGAGAAAATGTTGGTTTTTACACGTTGTGGAATAGAAGTTCTAACCAATATTTGAGTTCGTTGATTTAAAAATAATTAGGTCCAGCAACAACAACAACAACACGTTTACTCATACGTTTATGTTACATGTGGAGAAGTATTTTCTCGACTAGTCTTTATATAATGTGTGGTTTGAATCAAATAAATAAACATAATGACAATGTTTGATTTTAATAGATATCTTGGGGTCCATTTAATGATACCCTCTATTGATAACGTTTTAGAATCATGACTTCCAACATCTTCATTATTTGAACATAGACTTTCAGAGACTGGTAGTGTCCACTTAAATGAAAACTTATATAACTATATACGGTCGCTTTAATAAAACTATAATACACCTGACTAACCACAGACTCTCTCTCAACCCCAACTGCATCCCCCACACATAAACAAACACAAACACAAAAAGGAAGAAAATATATAGATAATTCGAAAATGTAAATATTAACGTAACATATAACATGGAAACACAGACAGTATTCGCAGAAAAAAATGCCGCCAATTCGTTCAAAGCGTTTCGGATGTGTCACTTATCCGCTATTGGTTATTGGAGAACGACATTAAATCTGCTTTCTCGTAGAATATAATTTCATTTGTAATCATAGGAAGATCAATCACTATACTGTAAGCTTTAATCATCTCACATTACATTCAGAGATACGAACAGAAACAAACAGTTTATATGGTAATTGCAGGAAATCATTGCAATGTTTAACCATGTGAACACATGATATATTGGAATTTGCGCTGGCACTCTTGGAATAATTTATTTCCATAATGATATGAACATTTAGCAATGCGCCTGTTGTCTGATTTATATTAAGACACCAATAATTACAACAAATCGGACTTGATGTAAAAGACGGGCTGCATTAGTTTGAAATCAAACCGTGTAAATATAATAATACGGTCATACAAGGCGAATTACAGGACTTCGACAATGACTGACGTTTTGACAACAATCCGTCCAAAAGTTATTCCCAATAGTCAAAGGTCTCATTCAGACAGAAACTATGTACACCGTAGTAATGATAACCAGTTATTATATAAGCAAGTGTCTTGTATGCAAGGGGCTGGGTCCAGGCGCAGTGGGTTGTGCCTCTGACTCGTAATGGCGATGTCGTTGGTTCGAGCCCCATCAAAGCCCCCCCCCCCGTTGTTTCACTGAGTAACAAACTTTACCCTTATCAACCTACCTTTGCAAGAGGAAAGTATAATCAATGTTAATCAACAACCTATTTGCTAAGTCTTTTTTGACGACTGTTATAGTATTGCCATTATTGAATGATTAACCATGAACAAACCGTTGTGACGTTTACATGTGAAGTGGACACTCCATTGCTTGATCTATATCCATTATAAAAGTCTTTGATTTCCAGGGATCGGAAGTCTGTGGTAATTTTCCAGTCGAAGTAATCGCAACAAGATACATTAACATGCGTTCAAATGATTGATTAATGAAGAACATGCTATACGGAAGTTTTAATCGATGTCCACTATATTTACTCATTCCAAAACATTCAAACTTAGTTTTAGTTTAAACAAACATGTATAGCACTTCTTTGTGTGAATGTTATCAGAACACCATACAAGAATACAACAAATACAAGTTCTATGAAGAGTGAGGACTATAAAATACACATAAAATTTACAATTGTGTGAAGGCAATATTATTTTGACATACATATTTAGATTAAACTATCGTTAGAATTTGCAAATTTACTAAATTAATAATCGAATGACGTGTTAAACATTTGGTGGACATATAAACAAAACATCAAACGACACATTTCGAAACAAACACGAAGATCAAATTGACCGCAAGATAACTTCACACACCCAGTAAGTTCAACTATTTGACTATTTTTAAACTACGATCTTTGGTAACCACAAATAACCATGTACCTTATAAAGTTAATTTTAAAATGGTTTGACAGAAGAAGATAGAGATGACAAAAGAAAGATGATTCCTATGGGAAGAGGTAAAACAACAGTTTAATCCATTAACATCCATTGTGTCTGACAAAACTTGCTTTACTAGTAAATTAGTAAAACGGAGAATTCAGAAAATATTGTGTTGCACCGAAACAGTTCACGGCGAATTGATATTAATGATTAGGAATCACTCATTTGGTTTTACACGGATGGAAACTTCGTTCAAATGTTCAGCTTCGTTTTAATGCAGGAGAAGTCGTTATAAAAATAAAAATTGTTCACCAAGAGTAACGTTTATATCTTGATAGGTTCTTAATGATTTCAACCAACACTCAATCAACTTAACTCAGCTCGAAATCGTTTTATTTTGTCAGTCTGCTACTTGTTGCTACACACACCAGACACAGGTTATACATTGTACACACGGGAACATTGATACACATACCAGACACAGGTTATACATTGT
>ENA-OREC01001224-OREC01001224.1-marine-metagenome-genome-assembly--contig:-NODE-1224-length-12585-cov-15.309402_pt1 | contig 12585 bp, 7 predicted proteins | sample MGYA00248626_ERZ508543 | MGnify/ENA primary metagenome ERZ508543 (study PRJEB26211, sample SAMN05518279) | marine metagenome | isolation source: Puget Sound, Washington, USA | host: Bankia setacea... | reverse complement strand
ACATCAGTCAGTGTATTTAGTTGTATGGTTATAACACACAAACTTTTCATAAACCACGGTATCAATAGGTGTATGTTCGTAGAATAATTGAGTTACAATTGAATTACTGTATTTATTTCATTCCGATACGTATGTAAAATGGTTTGTTTTGGTGACGAAAACGCGTTTGCATGTACGTTAGCGTTCTAAAAATAGAAACAGTCTTGAGTCCATTGACAAGCAGAAGTTACTGTAAGGGAAGTAGATCTGCGTTAAGTTAGGTCCACGCGTTGTAAGATTTTTCATAAACTTGCATTAAAAACTTCTATGAATCGTTTAAAAGTATCACTGATATGAAATATAACGCGCACATCTATTGCGCGGTCTTTTGCTTTGATCTTTACAGATTGTAAAGCTTTTGTTTTCCTTTTGTGCTAATGCAAAGTATAGAGACATCGCCTGCATTGTTGAACATCATTATCACGTTTTCCACGTGCCGCGGCGGTTTTATTCTGTAAACAAAAGTTTAATCCTCTTTAATTACACATGATCCCAGATTACGTGTCGTAAATTAAGTGACCCGTTGACACCGCCTTGGGGGAGATTAAACTGGTGTCAAACTTGGCTAAGAAATACACAGGGAGTATGATTTTCACAGCTTGCATTGTGTATACCGCAATCGTCTGCTGGTATTTTCACACACAATATACTGGAAAAATATTTGGGAGCCACTCTGAAACTGCGTTATAATGGAGTTGCAGTGTATATGGTAATGTGTTTTTCTACCTGTTTGATTACCTGTATTTTTGAAAAATGCCTACTGACAAATTTACTTTCACTTTCGTTCCAGCTTATACAATCATATACAGAAAGCAAGCAGATTACCCTCAGGCTGTGATTATTCAATGTTTAAGGTAAGAAGGGCAGCCATCAAGCTTTCTAGTGTTATTTTATCATTCACAAAAAATCTTCTTACTTTTACTTCAATTTGCCCTTCAATGAACCTCCTTGCTAGTCTTATCTTTATCTTCTGACTTCATAACTAGTTACAGTAGTATGACAGGTATTTTAATCAAAGTTATTTTTATCAAAAGCATGGGTATGGGCCATTCTTGTCATTTTGGGAAAGGTTAAAAAGACTATAAAATGCGGAGAAGCAAAGTCTTTATGTAAGTGCCAACTTCGGGGAAAACCAGATGATATCAAAGTCACTTTGCAAAGAGAAGCATAGAACATTGTGGATATTTTAGCGAAGCAACTTTTAAGAGAATCTGTGTTTGAACATTCTGAGACAGAATAGAAAAATGTGTGGATCATGACAGTGAAGTATCAATACTATAACCTTGATCTATTGTAATACTGATTTTCATGACCAAATGACTGTATTCGTTTGTCTTAATCTTTCATTCTAGGATGGTATTCAGCCCATGTGGGAAGATCAACACAACAAAAATGGTGGTAGATGGCTGGTTAATCTAAATAAACAGCAACGGTTAACAGAGTTAGACAATTTCTGGCAAGAAACAGTAAGTTTATATCTAATGAAAACAGAACTCTTAAGATGGAATAGACGGTTAATTGAAAAGTTCATAAGGAATTAGTAGTCAAAGACAATGTGTTTCATCATTCTTTCGATGTTTTTTTCCTTCAGTCAACCTAGAATGAATAAAAGTAAAAACCCATTATTGATAGTAATGATTGAAAAATGAAACATGTCCTTTCAGTTAAAATGAAGAAGTGTGTGACATAGCCATCTACTGGTACATGTTAAATGAACTTGTATTCTGTATATTTTAAGTTCCATTAAAGGGCAGTTAATAACACTCTTTTTTTCAGTTACTGTGTTTGATAGGAGAAGCATTTGAAGATCTGTCAGATGATATATGTGGAGCTACCATGAATATAAGAAATAGAGGCGACAAATTAGGACTTTGGACTAGAGATGCCAAAAGAGGAGATGCTATTGTTAAAGTTGGGTAAGCAGTTAACATAAATAACTGTTTTCATGTCATCTCTATTACCTCAGTTGTTAGGAGGATAAAGCTGAAGTATCCTCATTCAGTAGGTAATATTACTGTTGTACCAAAATAATGACCTTGAACCGTGGGCACATAATTAATACAAAAGTCTTTAATTGATAAACACATAATTCCTATTATGCATAAACCTTTTGTCATGAATTGTATGTTGCAGTTTGTGTTGATATGACTTTATGTAAAAAAGGAAGTTTACATAAAATCCAATTTTATTATTTTATTATTTTTCAGGCAAAAATTGAAAGAAAGACTTAAAATACCACAGAAGATTATCATTGGATTTCAGGTTAGTTTAAATAAGTATAATTATTTCAATGAACTGAACATGATGTATGAGCATATCTATGTACGGGCCATATCTTGGAAAGTACTAAATAGATTGAAATAAAAACTTGGTTTATAGATAGATAGCAGTGAGGGAAAGGGCAGTGCATCAAAGTGATAATCCTATCTTGTATATTGACAGAGTTATCTCCCCATAACTGTTTTTTCATAATAGATGCCTGTCCGGGCCATATGTTGGAAAGTACAAAAGGGATTGAAATTAAACTTGGTACATACATAGTTGTTAATGAGAGGAAGTGCAGAAGACAAGAACCATAATCCTATCTTACATTTTACTTGAGTTATCTCACCTTAATTATTTTCATAAAAGGTGGTTTTCTTGTCATGTCTTGGTGTACAAAAGTGTTTGATTACCTTTTGCCTTTTATAGACAACATGCATTTGGGGGGGCATTCATTGCTTCCAGCGAATTCCTTGTATTTGATTGTTGTTTTGTGTCATTCTTTCAACAGAATACAAATTAATAACTTGACTGAAAACAAGGTATTGGTTACAAGAATATGAGAATTGTTTACAGTGAATTAAATGAATAGCTTTTTGTTTTTGTTTTCAGTCACATACAGATGCAGCATCAAAAACTGGATCCACAGCCCGCGATCGCTACAGAGTATGACGACAGCTCACAGAATATGGTCATGTGTACCTGTTGTTATTGTTGAGAGTTGCATTTACCTTGGCTGTGGCCTCACCCATTGTACAAAATAACAACACACTCATTGCTATGTGCATGAAAAGAAATCATTGTTCTCATTGATCTAAGGATTGAATAAGCTGTAAATTATATGGAATCATAGTTTCATAAGAATGATAAGAAATCAACAGACAACTAAATCATCGTTGAAAGAATAGAATGAAAGAAACCTGTTACTCGGTCAATCATATGTTTATCATTTAATGTTAAAGTATTCTAACATAGACTAGGTATGTGGGGAATTTTGGTTTGATTTACCTTTAATAAACGTTATTGTTGAAGCATTTGCTTGTTAGACAGTCAAATTTTTAACATGATAAGATTTTTGTTTTAGGGTTTCATTTTTGGATGACAAATTAAGACATTGCCAGTTTAGTTATGGTTTAAAAAAAATAATTTGAAAAATAGTTTAAACTTTTATTTATTTTACAATTATTACTCAATAAGATGAAATAACTTGAGCAAACCAAGAAGAACTCATCTGTCTGATTTGATGACCACATGACCATCTCGCGTACTGATGTTGAGTATTAAACCAGGGTCTTACTTTGAAGAACTTATAAACTTAAGTGGAATTATGTTTATGTTTGGGAATAAAACCAATAGTTTGTTGTTATCACGGATCTCACTAACTATGAAAGTGGATTAAAACTAGAAATTAACATGTATTTGTATAATCTATGCCTGTTATGCTGATACGAGTAACTTTGATAATTGGAAGTTGTAGTTTTATACAATATAGGATTACAAGTAGTTTTATACAAGTTACATTGTTTGTATATAAAAAGTAAACTTCTTGAAGATGTGTTTGCTATGATTTGTACCATATAATGACTGCCTTGATGTTGTATTGTAGACTAATATGTGACTGATGTGAGACTTTCTATACACTCCCTCTTAAAATGTATTAAGATTTTTTCTCTAAAACTTTCACATGTGTGAAGGTTCAACTTTACATATACATGGCTAAACAGCTATAATAACCCTAATGTATACAAAGCAAAGGAAATATTTATACTGTTGAAATAGTTACGGAATGTTTATTGTTTTGCAAAATGTTAAGCATAAATTGTTTATGTATGTCAACTCTTCGAGATCATCAGAACTTCATTCTGGTCTTCTTAAACAAACTAGTGCAACACAACAATCAAATTAAGTGCTTAAATATCCTTTCTTTTCACATTTGTGTTGCCTATTTGTCAAAGTATGACACTTTCCAGTTAATTAGATCATATGCCTGGCTGGACGGGACTTTCAATTTAATTGTTGTAAGAATGAATTTACTATGTGAGAAACAAGTTATGTAAGGTGAGTAAATGTTTACAATTTGAAGAGACTTGACTATGAGGCAGAATTCTATTTTATGGGGTGGGCGTGTTTGGTATGGTGGTGAATGCTGTATGTGGAAATAACTTGTTGTAATGTTGTCAAAGGGTGACATGAAACATTTGACTAGCAGTTTTACAGACTTTTAAAGTGTTATAGTCTAAATATGCAAATATAAACTAAATGATGTATTCCAGAACATCCATTACATTATACATGTACCACTTCAGAATTGGCAAATCTTCAGATATTTGATTTCTGCTGACTACAAAAATAATTTGAAGTAGCAGGTTTGTTACATGTATTTTGTGGGTTTGAATTTTATAGATCATGGTCGTAAGTTGGGTACTGTAGTAGTTTTTATACTTAATTCAGTTTTGTATACCCCCCAAGTGCTATAAATTAGTCTAGCAAAGTTTGTTTTGCCTTTTGTTATGTTTCTTGTTGTATTTTGATGACATATTTTGAAGTGTACAAATTGTGTTAGTGTTGCTAGATGTGAGTTTAATGGATGCTTCCAGAAACCCCAAAGTTATCTCAACTACCGTTTAACAATTGCACACAGTCATTTGGAATCAAATTGTATCAGACTTAACTGCAGACATTGAAAGTAGTCATTCAAATAAGTAAAAGTTTATTAAGTAAATCAAATACAAGCAATATCAACAAGACCAACTCCTTAATATTCAAAGGTGAAACATTAACAAAGTCAATTATGTAAGTTTATAAAAATAAATAATCTTAAGTGTTTTGATAACTATTCTAATTGGTGTTGTTGAGCTGTTCGGTTGACATTTATATATCAGTTTGTATTAAAGTAACATTATATCGAATTCCATGTGTTTTGTAAGTTTAAACTCCCAGTGTACAGAAACCAGTATCAACGCCCATAAATTTAACACTGCTTTCTATTTGCTGCTCTTTCTCTCTCTTACTCTTACTGTTAATGTTTCAACTATGATGTTTGTGGACAGTAGATAACAGTTTTTGCCATGTAAATGCAATATGAATAAACATTTACTACAAATTGTGTGCTGTGTGTCTCTCTTGATCAGTATCGTCTATTCCTGTCAGTGACCAGTTACAACAGCCAGCAGGAAATGGAACACATGCATGCAATACACGTAACAAAAGGTTTAACACCCTTAGTCTATGGCAACATGATATGAAAGCTACATAAAAGAATCATTATCTCGTGGACACTGGGATTTAGAGGACACAGACACATGTTTGACACCAGGCAAACTTTGTAACCTTCAAAAATGTCATTTGAAATCAAGTTTAGCTGTCACATCACAGAACATTGTTTCATACATAGTATACAAATGGGTGTTTCTCTTGTTAATACATACACAATCGTAGTTGACATATGGTTTATTCTTTAATTAATTGTAATACAAATGTATGTAAATCAATGTAACAGTATTGTACAGACATTAAACAATTCTCACAAATTCATAGTTATATTTCATCTCATTAATGAAGCAATGCTCACGTGCTTCAAAGTGTTCCTGTAAACAACATTTCATGTATTGTCTCAAGTGATTCATCACAGAATAAAAAAACAAAAGTGTGTTCTCTTTTCCCACTGACACCAAAATAAGCTTTAAAGACATAACAAAACACATTTCACAAACAGGCATTAATTTGTGAGTATTTGACCAATAAAGATCATTTCTATTGTTTGAACAAACTTCAAAAGAACTTGTCATTCGAAAAAATATCACTGACTAACAATTCACCTATTGCACCAAATCATCAAAACTACTCCTTGTTCCTTGAGTATGCTAGTTATATAAACACAAATGAACACTCATGAGAGAGGATCTTTAAGACAAATACTTTCAATAGATTTCAATATAACAACTTACTAGAAATGCATTTGTGAGAAAAAACTACATATATAAGTAGTTCTAAAAGTATCCTTATTTATAATTCAATAACTGGTGCAAACGTTATACATTAAATGAGTTACAACATTTCATTACATCACAGTTGTGAATACAAAACATAAATGTATAAATAATCAACCATTAACCAAGTCAAAATAACAGATTAGCAAGCTAGTGACTGATGATTTACAAACATTCAATCATTATAATTATTTACAACTAGAATTATGAGTCTTCCCGAGAAGAAATTACACATAATAATTAAAGAGTACAACCCACCTCCAGTTACATGTACATGTATAATGATGTATTACAAAACCCTGTTGATTTTTGTTCATGGTAAACATAGATAATGGTTTGATCAATGCTTTTTCTGGTCGAATAAAAAAATAATTATCATATTTAACAACACGTGATCAGACTGATGTACAAACATGAACTATTATACCAGCCTACACTCAAATTTCAAGCACTAAATGAACACGCTGTGAAAAGGGCGAAGCAAAACTGACTGCTGTATCAAGCCAAATGTTATGCTATTTGAACAAAAGATTTTCTTAGTAATAATAAAAGACGTCTTTGTTTTGAAGATGTCTCACATGACATAAATATAAGTTCATGGCCATAAATGTATTACTGTAATGTTTCAAAATAAGGTGCTTTGTTATGTCTTAAATTCCCTGTACTGTGCTGATTAGACTACATTGCATGCTTTTCAGCTATAAAGTCCTGTAAAACATTAAGAACACTTGTTGTATTGGATAAACCCTCTGTTGTCACATAATGTAGAAGAACATCACTGTTTCCTGAGTCACGTAGAAATACATAGGACCTGCAATACATGTGTTTACTATGTACAGGGAAACTTGACAACATAATTCTCTATAAGCCAACATCTCATCCAGTATAGGACATTATTTACAGTTCTAAATCACAACTAAAGTACACACATTAGATACCTTTGATCTGACACATTATCAAAAATGGTGCTTTTTCTGATCATAAGAGTAGCAAAGGTTTGTATTTCACTGCCAAACAGTTATTAAGTGTATTTAAACACACCAAGCCAGATCCCCTTGAATCATTTTATCTTGGTGACAATACTACATGTATTCATTTATTGATTTGCTATAATATTTGGAAGAAAAACTGAGAGCAAATAGTTATAGACTGAACATCTCATCACATAATGTTTCTTTTTATAATTATATGGCAGTATAGCATTCCTGAATCATTTAAAACACTGTTCATTTAGCTGAGAGTTAGAAGAAACATTATGACCTATTCATGGATTTGTTTACTAAATAAACTAACAAACCTGTATAGTGCATAGAAATCATTTTCTGCTTCCCTTAGCAACCTCTTCAAAGTATTCATGGTTTGAATGAACTGAAAAAAACAACACACAACCAAATATTGTTTGCACAATACACTACTCATATCTTACTATGCATGGGAGACAAATCTAAACATTTTATTGGTACATATATTTGGGTATAGTGTCTCTAATTTCTAAAACAAATGTAAATATATATAAGGCTATTGACACAGCTTATGATTTTGTTTACCTAAACACCGAATCATCTGAATTGCTGAAAACATCTCAATAACATTGAATATTCAAAACAGCATTTTGATCTGTCCTCTTACCTTTAGTTTATAGGCTTCAGCAATCTGTTTTAATTTGACCGAGTTGTTTTGGACCTCTGGTTTGGACATTCTGTTTGCCCATTCTTCACAATATTTGTTACAACCTGTGAAATCAAGTGACCATACTTTTTTAAGCATATAACCTTTACAACCTCCTGTGCTGACGAATTATAAAATCAAACAATTTATGACAAACAAGGTTTACTGGTTAGTCATGCACCCTATCACAGAGAAGAGTGCGATGGATTTTTGAATACAATGTATTTTATATTTGTAAGATTTCTGTAATTCATGATAACAATACTTTTGATAAGAGTATGTTGAAAAGTCAAGCTGATTCTTTTGGGTATAAGTTTATATAAACCTAGTTCTCTTTGATCTTACAAATAATATCATATACATGTAAGTTTAAATCAGTACTGGAAACATTGTTCCTACTATTTGAATCTAGTCTGACAGAGTCCACTGTGATGCTGATCGTTAGTGTTGACTGTGTGTCTGACAATCCACTGTCTAAATCTACCAACATATCTAGACTCCCTGACACAGAACCATCATCTGTTTTTGTATTGCGTAGCTGGCTGAGGATGTCTGATAAACTGCACGCATTGTAGAATCTGGGGTGTGAATGAAAAACGAACACGCTATCTTGATATGCTACCTTCAACTGTACTATAAATGTACTTCAGCTGAGTTCCATCAATGAATCCTCAGTCTTGTAATATCGTGTTAGATTATGTACACCAACACTATAACTTTCTTTAATACTTGAACAAAACTTTATGAAGTCCATTATGATTTAAGTTTGACCTTCTTTTTCATTATATACATTATACACTGACACTTTATAAGTATTTGCAATAAATATGTGATGCATTTTCAAATCTCATCAATGTACATTAGTACATATATATACATAATTATACTAATAAACAAGGTAATGCAGAGAAGGTGTCTTTTTCAGTTCTATAAACAATACCTTTGTATGTCAGACTGCAGCTCTGCTGTGCCTCCTGATAACACCAGTTTTTTGTCCAGCAAGGCCTGGGAAGTAAATAATAGATACAAGTTAACACTATGCACTGTTTTTAGTTTTTTTGTGACAAAATAGAGATGAAATATTTTTAACGTTTATCATACAATTTGTGCTGCACACCTTTCAAATGTAAGGCTTGAACTCTGCTATATTTACACTAAATTTTGGAACCTGTGACATAACTATTACATGTATTTAATGCCTATAAACAAAAGTTTATGCTTTTTTATCATTAACCTCAAGTTGTCTAAATTGTTTTTTTCCAAATTGATTGTCAAAACATAAAAACAATTGAAGGTGGAAAAATGTTCTGCAACCAGTCCTAAGCTCAAATTTGATAATTGATACAATGTATTTGACTTTCACAGCGGTTTCTTACTTTTCCTAGATGAAGGAGCTTATTTGACATAAAAGTCATTCTGCCATAAGGCCCTCAGTGTGAGCGATATGGGTAGTTTCTTGCTAAAGGAAACAACTTTGATGGTGTTTTAACTCATCTCTGACCAATAACTTTGCCACACTGCCATTATCTTAATATCCTAACTTCTAAATATTGCAAGTGGGAAAGATCATTGAAAAATATATTTTTGATATTTTACATCATGCATGAATCAAATGTTCTAGTCAGTGGTCATAGGAACATTTGTTAGCAAAATATAAAATACCTCTAGGAAACAAATGAATTCAGAAATATGGTACTTACTGCATGTATCAAGTATTTAAGCCCATCTTTAACTGCTTGCTTGCAGCGTACCACATACTCCACAGCAGCTGAGTTCCAATTTTCTAAGGAAACAACCAAATCTTGTGGCAACTCAGAATCTGTTGATAATTTCATTATGTCTTTGGCAATGGCTGAACAATGTTTGTCCAAGTCTGTACGAAATCTGTGTACAAAGTTCAGGAAATATTTATTTCAATTTGATGGTACATGTATATATAAAACCTGGGAAAGATAACAAAAACAAAAAAGTTATAATAGAGGATGAGAGTGTAAGGTTAATCAACAATTACAAATTCTACAAGGGTAAGCTGCACAATAAGCTGTTAGATAAAGGATACAAGTCCAATGTAATCTCATGCTCGGACAGAAGGCACAACACATAACTGCAAGTGTCGGAGTCTGCATCAATTCCAAAGGCATAGTAATAGCATCCTATGGCTGACCTGGAGTAAAAATCATGAAGGTTAATGTTGTATTTGAAATTGCCTAGTTGCATGCGAAGAAAAGAAACTAATTAGGGTAGAATAGTGTGATATTTTGATATTTACCATTTAAAAGGCATTTAAAATCAATATATACATTTGGATATATCAAAATTACACGCTAACTATCAAACAACTTAACAAACATCTAATCAAAGAAATCTCAATGAATATTCAACTAACACACAGTGTTTTGTTAAAAGTGGCCCATCCTTCAAAGTACTTAAAGACTTACCTCCTTCTATGTATGTCATGTGTAGAGAGTTGTGTACATAACAATAATGACCATTAATAAACAACTCCTAGTTACTAAAAGAATTTAAGAAGACTAAACCACCAACCTAAACATTTAGGTATTTTTCAATGTCGCTGAATACAATTCATCATGCCTGAACACACTTTACCGTGCAAAAACTCTATTGTTAGTATTGTTTCACGAAATACTTACTCTAATTCTACAGAAACAATTGCTCCACAATTTGTGTGTATGAGATCCTTTTCCAATCTGTTAGAAAATGTTTGCTCAAGAGTTTGGTGTTTCGTTTCTGGCAGGTTCGTTTCGATGGTAGAAAGTTTTACTTCTTCAGAACTGAAACAGAAAATTATGTTTCAGAGACAATGAGCACACAACACAGTGTAGCTTAACAAACTAATTTTGTCCGAAAATATTTTATCCGAAATTATATGGACTTTGGTTTGTTTTATTAAAGGTAGGTTTACACTCATCGCGTAATAGCAGGTGATTTCATAATGGCACAAAGATGCATACCTATCCCGCTTTAGCACACAGTAAAAATGTCTTGTTTTCTCTGTTTCTTCTTTGGTTTCTTCATTTTCCATTTCTGACAGATTGACGTGTGCAGTAGACGCTTGTAAAAATCAAGCGTCTGTAACGAAAATCAAGGAAGTGTTAATTATCTGTTTTATGTTGGCTATATTTGGTAGTTTTCATTATACTTTGTAATACAGTGTTAAATTTATGTCCATTTGATATTTTTTATCTCTTCACGGTCCAGACGTGTTTTGAGAGTCAGGTTATCTACTGAAAAATCACTGTTTTCATCTGGCATCAGCAGACGATTTTACACGTGACAACTGTGCAAAGTACAAAGTGATACTATCGTGAGTTTGATTTATTGAACTCACACCTGTGTAGTACAGTTTGCAAGTGGTTTTCGGGTCAGCTAAAAACAGCATTCAATGTCGGTACAACATGATACAGTTGTCATATTGTCCTATTCATATTGAAAGGTCAAGGTCACATATAAATAGGTTCAGTTGGCATTGTCTAAGTTTTACTTTCAACATTATTCATTGTATGATTCCCTAGGATGTATATTATTATTGATTACTTTGTAAGGCAATGGATCCAGGGTAAGTTCCTGCCATGGTCATTGATACACTCAAAGGTTATAAAGCCTATTAAAGGGGTGGTATTCTTTCCCTGTCTCTGCCTGTATTACCCGGTCTCATACGGTCTTTAATTCTCAATTTATATTAAACTGAAACAAGTGATGGCTTAAATTTAAACAGGCAAAAATATATGCTCATGAAGTTTTTATGTCTTAATTTATGCAATTTGTTGTATATATTTACAAATGATTATACAGTAATTGCTCTGCTCAATTCAATCAATTAGTTAAAAAACATTTAAAATACACAAATTTTACAATGACTATTTGTTATTTCATAATTTTAAATGATGTTTTCTCCTGTGGAACTTTCAATTAAAATCACACATTTTCTAATGCAACTTATTTTGTCTTCAATATGCACATGATGACCCAAAACAAACAAAATAATAGATGCTCATCGAGATTTAAAAAAAACTTGATTAACCTCATCAATGTGTTTAGACAAGCTTAAATGTCCAACTAATATGACTTATACTTGTTATATTATGCATTTGTTACTTTAGCATCGACTGTGCTAGATAGCAATGGCGTGGACAACCAGAAATGTTGGTGACGTATCTGCTATGAACAATTTAAAAGAACAGAAGGGTCAAAAGCAACAAAATGCAGCCCAAAGATGGAAGACTGGTGGGCTTCAGCAACAACCATACCAAAAAAGGGGTTCTGTCAACAATCTGGAAAGTCTAAATGTTGGATCTCCAGCTGTAAGTTGTCAACTTTACAGTCAGTTATACTTTTTCTTTTTTAGAATATTTTTAGTTGAAATACATTTTTGAATAAACAATAGAAATAGTGTAACATATGAGGGATCATTTTGATTTCTTCTCTGTAAAAATATTATTTTTAATCAGGTCTAGTATGTTAATGTAGAAGTATGTATATTAAATGCAGAATGATTGTGAATACAATAATTTAACTTACACATGTAAATTCTAATTGATTGCAAAAATCCTGATTAAAATGTGTTAATGTTTATCCCTTTTTGTTTCAGAATGTCATTGGGATAGTC
>ENA-OREC01001223-OREC01001223.1-marine-metagenome-genome-assembly--contig:-NODE-1223-length-12586-cov-14.612999_pt1 | contig 12586 bp, 3 predicted proteins | sample MGYA00248626_ERZ508543 | MGnify/ENA primary metagenome ERZ508543 (study PRJEB26211, sample SAMN05518279) | marine metagenome | isolation source: Puget Sound, Washington, USA | host: Bankia setacea... | reverse complement strand
GGGTGGGTTGACTAAGTGGTAAATCTAGTGTTTGTATGGGTGGGTTGACTAAGTGGTAAATCTAGTGTTTGTATGGGTGGGTTGACTAAGTGGTAAATCTAGTGTTTGTATGGGTGGGTTGACTAAGTGGTAAATCTAGTGTTTGTATGGGTGGGTTGACCATTAAGTTATATATTATATTTTATGAAAAGTAGAGTTCTATGAGTGACATGTTTGGATTGATGGTACAGACTAGCATTAGTGAGTGTACTGTCTGTTCTAATGTAAGTTTAATTGTCACATGCATATTGAATATTGAATGGTTTGAATTCTTAAGTTGTAGTAATTTGGTCAATAAAGCATATACAGACAAGTCCTGTTAATCCATTGGGTAAAGTGAAAACAGTAACAGTTGTTTACAGCATTAGAAATGCATTGTGTGCTAAACATGAATTTGTAAAAAAACGAACCTTGCTAATTTCTGTGGTTGAAATGGCAAAGAGGTAACACATTATCCAGGAATTAAAATGTTTTGAAAAAAGGTGTGTCCAAAATATGATTGATGATGATGTTGATTTGTAGTTCTTGAATAAGTGCCTTTTCTTTAGAAGGTTGAAATTGCATCACAAAACTAGCAGGGGTACATTCCAGTTATTGAGAGGAAAATAGAGTGATCCACCTCCATTGCCTTTCTTTATTACCTTAGAACCAGAAGAGAATCCTTCGGTTGGAGATGTGTTGTGCTTTACAGAGGTACCAGTACATTTTCTATCTGCAAGTTTGGACCACCAAAACTGTTTTGTTTGAAAGGGACTTTGAGCAACAAATGGCTAGATGCTTTACTTTTGTTTATATTTGCAGGTTGTGTATGAGCCTGTGAACCACGCGTTTACATGGAGACCATTACAAAGAGCACATAGACAACGCCACGTTCCAAGAAAGACGCAACATATACAAAAGATGGATGCCCAGCGAAGTGAAACTGTTTTACGAAACTTGGCAGAGGAATTACTGACAGACGAAGAATGTAAACAATTCAAACAGGCATTACATCACTTCCGGGTCTCAAACTCAGTCACGTCACTATGCCAACAGTTAAAACTAGTGATAAACAACACATCAAAAATATTACTGCTTGTGGAATTGAACAACAGAATGCCGAAAGTGTTGCAGGACGATTTCCATAGATTGTGTTCTCTACAGTTTCCCAACTATGACTCATATTTAAAAATATTCTCCAATGGCAATACAGGAAAGGGTTCAACAAGAGTGATAACCCATGATTCGTCCGGAAAGTTGAAGATTTTGTCGCAGGGCACAGAAAAGAAAATGGTGATGAAATACAATAACAATAAGCAAACATATGAATTAAGATCGCAGCCAGGGACAAGTGTTACTAGTGGAGTGTATAGCTTTGGAAGTGATTCTGGATCGGAAGGTGTGTTTGAGAAAGAGGAAAGCAAAGAAACAAAAGGACGCGCAACACCAGTGTTCATTGATGGGAAAAATAATGTTCACAAGGTGTTCCTAGATCGCCATGATGATGGGAGCCTTGGTTTGGGGATTACGGGAGGAAAGGAATATGGATCTGAAATTGAAATAAATGTGGTTGAAGACGGAGGTCCAGCAGCGAAAATGGTAAGTAACAAGCAATTGGTTGATGAAAAACTCTCATCCATTTCAGGATTGCAAGGTACAATAGCACTTATAAATAGAAGCATGTTAGATTATTGAATAGTAGTTATTACTGTTTACCATGAACATTTATACCAGACCTTGTCTATTATGGGGACTTCTTCTGGGTAGAAACAGTAAAACATGTTGATTAATGTAATTCTAAGACAATTGAGACTGTTCAATAGTACAACAAACAGCTGGGCTTATGATTAAGATGCTCATTTATTTGAGGATGCTCTGCCTTCAGATGGTCTTAATAGTGAGGTGGTCTGAAAGTAAAGGTTTGATATGTTATTTACTCGCTTTTCTTCTGCAGGGTTTGAAGATAGGTGATCAAATCTTGGAGGTGAATGGCCATAACTTTAACAACATTACCCACGCAGAGGCTGTCATGATTATGAGAAATGCCTGGAACCTTATCATCCTTGTAGAGAGACCTATGGAAAAAGGGTCTGAAGGTATAGTGGGAGGTTTCATTTATACCTCTAATTGGGTTCCAAACAGCTTTGTCTAGTGTGAACTGATCTAACTATTTATAATTACCGGTACTGGCTTTTTAGACCTCCTTTTGTCCTTTAGTGTGCCTGTAACCTACCCGTAGTTAGCTGTACAGATAACTGGTATCATAATCAAATGTAACTTGGACGTATGTGTTCATCCAGGTAGAGTAGAAAATAGCTGGTGTTGTGTTTTTCTTGAAACTCAAAAAAACTCAAATTGACACAAACATCTTGAACTCTTTCAATTAACTTGAACAAGCAACAAAGTACATGTTCAGGTCACACAATCATTGTCTCGACAGAAAAAATAATGTGTTTTCACAATTAAAAGAAATAGTATCAGGTTTGGACATCTAAATTAGGATTTTTTGGGACACAAGATTTCAAAATGGTCTAAATGTATAATTAGGTCAATTAAATCCAGATAATTTCCCTAAGAAAGTTTACCACAAATAACCGTGACCTTTATCAATGTAGACAACATGCCATTATTATACCACTCATCAATGTGTTCAGCGGGCGGTATGATGAATACTTAATGCCTTGATGTGCGAAATATAGTGAAAATGTCAGAATGATTTTCCTCAATTAAGCTATTTGTTATTGATTTTCAAGCTTTATTAATTGAAACCTAAATCTGTTAAGATGATCTCTACAATGTCAATAATGGAAATGACAAAAGTAGATTTTTAGGTGCAAAAAAGTGATTAGTAATTGATCAGTAAAGACAATGCTGTTTATGCTAATTGTAAAACATGTCCTATTAGCAAAAACTTTTTAATAACCTTGCAAAACTTGAACATACATTGAACACAGCACATTTACAACGGTATAAACAATTGTTCTATTGTTGCCGTGAAAATAGCTATAAAGAGAAAAAAATTGTGTTTAGTTGTTTTATTTGTTGATTTTTCAATGTTATCACTAGGTATCAAGCATGAGTTTGACCGTGCCAGCTTAGTAAGGGCAACTATTATTAGCAGTTTCCTTCAAAAATGAACATGATTGTCATTGCTTATAGCCTAGGAAACGGATTCTTGGGACAGGCGGCCATTAAAAAGAGGTGAAGAAATTCAGTTGGTCACAATTCATTCATCATATAGCAAGAACCAAATAAGGGAAATGATAGCATGCATTTTGTAATCTTATATATCACATGGGTTTAACCTCTAAGTTAATGAATCTTATATCAGACAAATAAATTACATATAAAATTGGATTAAGATGAAAAAACCAAGTATATTTCTTAAAGTAAATTTAGTGAGAAAAGATTGCGTGGGCTCCATCAAAGTATTCAGTGATCCAACATTTTCACTGAGGCGTTGAAAAACAAATGAACAGTGAACACTTAATTTATAGCCAAAATCAGGCATAAAATAGGATATATTGAGACAAAATGACACAAATGAAAGAGAAACATTTTGATCCTCATGGTCTAATGAGTATTGAGATAAACTTGATTTAAGGCGTTCCACTAAGCTGGTTCACATAAGGGTACAATGTGTATCAAAAAGGATAAGTAATATAAAACGCATCATCGCGGTTTCAGGTTTTCTACTTATCGGTCATCCAAAACCTTGCTTTAGGGCCCAAACTATGAAGAGTGCAATTTCTATTCCTTGTGTTGTTAACTAATCAGTATGCTTGTTATATAATACAAATCATAAAAAACTTGAATTGGCTCATAGTTTAGGTCAAAGTTTTTGTAAGTTAGCAATATTTTAAAAGGGATGGATGGAGGATCTTAAATCCACCAATTAAGGAAGTTGGAGAACAAATCAAATGAAATCAGGGTGTGTAGGTTAAATTAGCCATGCGTTTGTTCATAAATGGTAGACAGCAAATCAAAAGTTGTGTTTCATCAATTTTTACGTGTATGTAGGAGGGTGGTAGAGGAAAAGTTTTTAGTTATATTATCTCTGTATGTATCAAGGCTATAAAACTCATCATTTAACTTAAAAAAAGTGTGTTATATTACTAGCGTATATAATTAGGATGTAATAGTTATCAATAGAACTTTATTCATGGCAACAGTATCTTTCATGCATACCCTTGTAAGACAATATTGAAAGTTGAGAAATAGTATAGTTCAATGTGTGAAGCCCTTTCTAAACCATAGTCAAATTTAGCACAATAGATTGCTTGTATTGAAAGGTATTTCTTGGATGCATGCTTCATTCTTCTGGTATAACTTAACAGCCCTCTCTTTGTCTTGGAAGAATTTTATTTGAAAGATTTGTTTAATTTCAATGTATTTCAAAATGTCTTACAGGGCCTATACAGTTTATTATTTCAAAATGTACCACCAGCAAACCTTTCTCACTGAATGTGCTATTTAATGACCCACATGGCTGGATTTTCAAACACATTCTGTAAACTTTGAATTGTTTGGTAGGACTTATTTTCATCATTTTGTTGCAACTCTTCCAATATTAATATACCTATTCAGACTTTCGATCACATTACTTCAGTTCACTGTAAGTTGTTTCACAAATACTGGAGTGCAAAATTTAACAAGCCGGAAAAACTACAAATTATAGTAAGGTGAAATGTAGGTTAACACCTTTTAGAAATTTACTGTTAGATCGAATAATCTGCTGTAAAAATATTTGACATGGAGTAAGTATGTTTGCATTTTCTTAGTAAGATGCTCTCAAGTGTTTGGACTAAGTGTTAAGTTTGGTCATTCATAAAAAAAAGTTTCTGAATACCCAAAAGAAAATGTCTGGCAGCCAAGTTCGCTTAATGAAACCTTGCTACTAAATAAGACCTCTTTGAATGATACTCTGGGAAAAAGAGGTTTTAATGATTGATTCCACTCCTCCATATGCGTGTGCTTACATAAATAGACAAATTGCAATCTTTTATAGACTCCTAAAGCCACACACCTTGGTTTTATAATGATTCAACTTTGATCGAAAATAGAGGACATATATAATTAAGAGACTAATGTTTTGAAGAGTTTTTCCCATTTATCTGAAGACATTTGAGGTTAAAAACTAGTCTTTAGAGTTGTAAGACCTACTTTGACTGTATATAAAAGAAATGCATTCTTATTACATGTCTGAAGTGAAGTTGTCCTTTTATGAAACTTTCTTATGTACTGTGTCACTAATAATATTGTTTAATTCCATTGTTAGGTGCTATATAACCTTTTGTTAAGACAATGTAATCTCAACAACCCAATATGCTTTGTCTATATAAAATGAAGTGAATGTCTTTGATAATTTGATACAAGACAAAATGGCTAAAAAGGTGGTATCAATACGATAATGTCATTTTACTCAGGTGTCTTCCTAGAGTAGCATTTGTATAAATTGTGTCTCTAATCTTGCAAGAGTCCAATGTTTATACAGCCGGTGCTATATTATAAGAAGGAAAATGAGGGAGCACTTTCAGCAGATTAGTGCCAACAACTAGGCTAATCAGTCTTATTCGCACACAGCAGCTTCAAAATTATGCTTTGGACTTAAAAGATCAAAGTTATAAGAAGATTTGAGAAGTTTGTGTAGTGTATAGTAATCCAACCCTTAACCCAGGTTACTTCATGGCTTTTAGGAATATAAAGTATCTTGATTGTTTACAATGTTTCGAGTATGCTTGCATTTGGACTTGTTCAGAACTTGTATGCCATGCTTTGTCAGTGGAAAACAAACTGTAAGATTTTAAGATCCCCTCTTGAACTCGATATATACAAGTACCAATCCATTCTTCCATCTGCTTTAATGGTCTTACATCTGAGTTTGTAAAATAGAGTTGTAATTTTTCTCAATTTTGCCTCTCAAAGAAACATGCAAGTCTTTGTGTATTGGATTGGCTGGGATATCTGTCAGGCAATATCTAGAACTCTGTCAAGCCCCAGCAATCAACCATATGTTCACTGATTTTGGTTATAACTTCTAGACCAGTCAATCAACTCATAATCATTTTAAAGTACATGATTTAGGATGCAAGAACTGGATACAAGACCTGTCAAAAGCATAATGTAGATTAATTATGACAAATCATAACCCTTTATCAATTTATATAACGAAGCACTACGCTGGTTCCTAGAATGGATTTGAGTGTGATTTGAAATGCAGAATTCATTTCGTGGAAATAAAACTGAAAATGAATAATAACAAAACTAGTTCATTCATTCTAAACATGTTTTTCTTGCATGCATTGTAAAGGGAAGTTTTAACTGCCACTGTACTCAACCTATAACATGTATCCACATAGTTGTACAACATTAGTGGCTTCATATTCAACATGTTTATGTTTGTTGTACTTTCAGATGTTGGTAATATGGTTTCCAATCAACACCATATAAAGAGTCGTGAACTTTTAGTGTTCCCCAACAACTCTGGAAAACTTGGCTGTGCCTCCCAAAGGTAAGGAAAAGCTCATAAAGCTTAAGCGAATTTTGGTTATTTAGGAACCTCGATATTGCGGTTAAGAAATTTAAAAATGCCAAGAAAAAACACAACAGAGAACAACAACAAAATAATGGGACATGCAGAAACATTGTGAAAACTAGATACATGTATATAATTACAGTTTTAAATTATTTTTTTTTCATGATAGCAAATGACTTTGATCCAATGTATTATATTGATTTAAAGAAAGATTACCTAAATAATTGTTATTGGAGTTAAAGGTTGTGCCTGTTGTTAGTTGGATGTGAAACAAAATGCACATATTAACCAGCTAATAGTGACATCTAGGACATAACTTTCAATTAATTGTCTATTTAAACTATGCCCAATTAGTCTACACACTAATTAATGTTATGCTGTATAATTGTTAAACAGATTACCAAACCAGGACTTGATTGTGATGAGTGTAGAAGAGAATTCCCCAGCATTTAAAAGTGGAATGAAAGCTTATGACTTGATCTACAAGGTATGTAAGATGTATCATGCTATAAACATGTTTTATGTACAGATGTAATGGCGCATTTAAAGCTATCAGCAAGATGTGTTTTAGATAGACATCTGTATTTTTTAGACCTGTCACTTACTTCATAATCTTTTTTATTGACTGCAGTTTGAATGCAATCAATATACATACAAAAGCCAAAAAACATTAATTATGACGAATAATTACCCTATATCAATGTCTGAACCTCATTCAATATGTCAACAAAGTTAAAACATCTTATAGGTATTAACCATTTACCAGTTTACAATTCACATTATTGCATACACTTAGCTTACACATTTCTTAAAAGAATGCCTCAAATTTAAGAATAGAGACAATAAAGTTAATTTCCATACATTTAAGTATTCAATTTAAATAATTGGACTAAAATTAACTTTTATAGAAGAAAACGTTTAAGGCTCATATTTTGTTTTAATTTAAATGATCTTTTCCTCTATTAACTGATTAACTTTAATGTCCTGTATGCATACAGTATGTGTGTCTGTTTTAAGCAACCACTTTATGTTATCATACCATTTAAATCAATTAAGGCTTTGTAAGTATTGTTTAAAAGTGTGTTCCCTTTTATGGCTAAGTTGTGATCATATTTGATAACAAGTAAAATATCTAATTAAATGCATTGCAATTGTTTATTGGAGTGTTAATCAAAGGGGAACAACCCAATATCATAACCAATGTACAAAAGCTAAATAGTCTCCCTTGTTTACAAGAAGCCACATTTTAATGAAATAATCTTTTGTAAAATCTATATATTTTCTATATGCTGCTTTTTAGGAGACTTTTATAATTGAAACTGTCTTAAGAGGGAATAAAACTAGTCAATGTTTGATGGGAACCACTCACTACAAAACTTCTTAAGGTCCAGTGAGGCATACTATGTCTCAAAACTTGCTTATTTAGCTCATACAATACATAACTATGAAACAGAATGACAATATTTATCGGACACAGTACTTTGGTTCAGACATGTCCAAGAAGACCTGAAATAATTAATGAGAAACTATAATATACCAGAGTTATCTGTATTTTATTGTTTTCAGATTGATGGTATAAGTGTGCGTGGACTGTCAGAGAGTCAGATAGTCATGTTATTGAATGCAAAGAGAATCAGCTTGAGTGTAAAACGCTATGTAGCAGTCCCTCTACAAAATGGTAAGATATGCTTCACGTGTTTATAATACTGTGGAGTCATTTCTTTTCTGGCACAAAAAAAAATCATGGATTTTGTTCGATTTGTTTTGTTAGTTGGTTGAGTCAAGAAAGAATTAAACTTGAAACAACAATATTTCTTGACACTTAATGTCATAGATCAACACGCAGACATTTTCCATGAAATTTATTGCCTACTGAGCATAATGATTTCACAGTATTAGCTATAAGGACAAAACGTTTGCAAATACCTTTCAAATACATGTAGTTTTTCAAGTTTTCTGCATTTTGTTATAACTTTTACTTTCACAATGACCAAGTTTGAACATCACATACACTTAATTCTGTTTTTATTGTCACCTTTTGTTTTCACATAAGCCCATATTCCAGCTCTTTGCATAGAAGAAAATATCAATCTACATTCTAATTTTGCATGAGTCTAAATATCTAGGAGGGAAAGTGTTCTTAGAGCTATTGTATAAGAAAGCAGATTGATCCATTTGGTAATCGCCTCTCTTTGGTTGACCTTATGTTTTTGAATGATAGAAACAAATAATCTACAACTTTTAATGTTTGCTTGAGGATAGGTTTTTTATAATTCAACAATAAATAGGACCAATGGATCTAAATAGTCTCATATGTTCAATCATTTACCTAGTAGAGTAATGAATGTTAGCTGTATAGATATTGAGCATGACAATAAAGTTTGATGATTTTTACACATACCTGAACTGCAGTTAAAAAAATATTATTCTCTCACGACTCCAGTATTTAGATTCCCATAGATATGTTTTACGTTTTCTTTATGACATATATTCACCTTAATTGATTTGTAACACGTCTGTTTGACATAAAGTTTATGAAATGACCCTTATATTGTTGATAACCAAGCATCACTGTTACTTACCTATGTATATAGCATGTTCATATAGCAGTTGTTCTCTAATATATTCACAAGCTTATTTTTGCATGTTTGTTAACTTTGAATATTTCAGGTGATAAAACTGATGCTGCTTCAAGGTAATGGTTATACACGTAACTTCAAACTATAAAACTTATTATTTAGTTATTCAGTAAACAAGATACACATATTGTCTTTTTTGGGAAGACACAATTCATATTTAGTTTTGCTAACTAAGTCTTGATAACTGACAAATCTTTAGGAGTCCTACAATAGACTACAATGTCATTCTTGTAGGAACTGATTCTACTGGTTCAATTATAACCCAGATTCATTTTACTTTGTTTTACGACAATAAAGTTTTAGATATATATTTATTATTCTCTTATATGTTTGGCAAAGAAACATGGCTCACACCTTTACCAGGGAACTATCGGATGTTTTTCAAAAAGTGGCTACAAATTTATGTTGTAACATCATATTCATCAGTTTGAATTATATTTTTTCTCTTTTAGGGCCAAGTCAGCACCACCCACAAAGCATCAGCAGCAATTAGCATCAACCTACAAGTCCGTGTCATCTCCACGTACACCACGTAGCACCAGAACTCGCAACAAGTCCTCCGACTCCAAACATTCCAACTTCCAAAATGTCGTCTACTACAACTCGGAGAATAACAACCGATCACATAGTGCCAACAACGCGTACATGACATTAAAAAGTACGGGAAAACCGGAACAATTAGTATATGGCAACAGATCTGTGCGTGAACCAAATTGGATTATCTCCCCAAAGCCGCGTGAGCATAGATATACGCAACGACGAGATGTATTACGCGATTCAACCTCGCATTCATATCCAAACCATGCAAGAAGCAAGTCAGCTGATCCGTTTGCCAATCATTACGTCTCAACAGGCAGAGATACGATTGTCAGTCAAGGGCGAACTTCACGATATATACAGAACCGATCGCACTCTCCACACAGGAGCACAATATCAAGGGTCCACAATGAGGATAATGTGATACGAGCAGTACAGATAGGCCTTGAAAAGAGGAATCGAGCCATGCGACAGTCGCGATATCAAATGGCTGACCCCGCAGATTATGAATGGGAGATTTATTGATGCTAGATTTTTTTATTTTATAACAGAAAATCAAAATTTTGTTTCAATAGTGTTGCATTGACGCAAAAGTGCTTGTGATATGCTTTTTTATTGATTTTTTTATAACATATCTAGGCAGCGCAGTAAATTCTATACATGTACAGTTCGAAATAAGTCCTTAGTACATGTAGTTGTATTTAAGTAGACTCCAGTTACCTAGATTAACGAAGACCAGATAATGGTTTGAATTGAAATGTTTTTGAGGCTTGTGGCTGTAGAAGACGGATGTAAAAACTATAGAGGACTGAAAGGAGGTACTTTAAAAGGAAGAAGCAAATGGACCAATATTACGTGCACTAACCAAAGAATGGTTGCAGCCTGTGTAAGAAGCAAAATACAGGTTTGCTATATGAACACCATTGGGTCTAGCAATTTTGTACTGGGACATTTCTGATTTGGTTTTGCAGTATATCATCTCCAGTGAGGTGGCTGATATGTAGGAGTCCTGTAGAGATCCAAGCTAGAGATTGGATATCGGAGATGTTAATGTTGTACATAGAGATATACCAGTGAATTTATCCAGTGTGTATTATTATGTAGTTACATAGTGTGATGATAGAGAACTTCATGGTAGCTGAATTGTTTGTGTATTTGAAACTATATGATATATACAGGTAGTGTGTAATCTAGAGAATACTCACACAGAATGCAAAAGTTGGTCATTATTATCTTACGAAAATCCACTTTAGATTAACTGATTTATTCATTGAACATGTTCAATTCGTTATAAATGCAATATTTTGTAATGCAAATTAATTTCAAATGTAAATATATCCCTAAAAGCAAAAAAACTGGTATAGATGTTATATTGATTGTCAATTGAAATCCTGATTGTTTAAATGTTTTCTGGTCTTTGTTTCTGAAGTCAACGTTCATAAAATATATTTTTTCTTGGACGGTTGTATATAATAGGAAATTAAATTTTGTATATTTCTTGGTAAAAGAACCAAAACAATAAGCTGTTAATATTAAATATGACAAAAATCAGTGTTTCACATATGTATATCTTAAAGCCAACATGGAAAGCAAATAGAGAAAGTGACTTTATTGGTTTTTATTAAGTGAAAATAATTATTCAAAAGGGAGATCACTCTTGTTAAAACTTGAATTTTACAACATTCAAACAAAGACAGACTACATTGTTTTGAGATCCAATAATGGATGATCTAATGCTTGTAGCTTTTTTTTGACAAATTGTGTGTGTATGTTGTGGTAAAGAATCAAAATGAGATTATTGTGTTCTATTTAAATGCTGATTTCAGTTGTAGTTGAGTTTCCATGGTTACAGATCTAACATGATTCTTTGTATTCTGTCCTTTTCTAAATTGTTAAATATGCTGTCAATGAATATTGTGTACATACTGATAAGTGTAACTTCAAAATGCCTATTTGCTTTCAAAACTTCTTGCAGCTCTCGAAAGCAATATTCATTATTTCTATACATTTTTCTTCAAAGATTGTTTTTCATGTTTGTTTCATGTTGTATTTAACATTGAGTTATACCGTTTAAGTTGTATGTGTGTTACTTGTTAGTATGTTGTAAATTTGTTTTTGTCCAAACCAGTGAATTATTATTGAGGGGTTAGAGCAAGATAGTTCTAAATGCTATTGAGAACAATATGTAGATAGAACTCTCTAACTTTCAACCCCATCAACTTGTTGTATCTGTAAATTGGGAGGTCTTTTGTCTACAATAATATGATTAATATCTACAGGTTTTCCATGCCTTAAATATTAGCAAATATCGCTCTGTCTCAAGCCTGCTATATTGCTACTTCATCATTTTTTTTTCATCTCTCCAAAAAGGTTAAGAAAATAGTAATGTGATTGTTCACTTTTCAAGACAAAATCCATGTTAATATCAAACCTACACTGTATATAAATCGATGGCTTTAATTCCAACATTTTGATTAAGAAAAGCACATACAGTATATACCATTTTATATTACCATACTTATGCAATCAACTACCTGCAACACTAATGTCTTTTATATAAATGGTGACATTCAAATTCTTTACCATATTTCTAATTCTTAAACACTGCCTCTTTTCAATGGTTAGTTTTAGATTTGTTTCGCAAATAAAATTTGAATGTTTTGGTTGTAAACACAAAAGAAGAAAAAGTACATTAACATTTTCATTATTTGCAAATAAATCTGATCTTTGTATGGACATTGTTTAATGCAATCTTTATTTCCACTCTTGTGTATTCTTCAAAACATGCCTCTGCAATACATTTACGTATATACCATACTGTATGTTGCTTTTTTTACTGTCATGTATATGTATTATC
>ENA-OREC01001222-OREC01001222.1-marine-metagenome-genome-assembly--contig:-NODE-1222-length-12588-cov-13.495884_pt1 | contig 12588 bp, 8 predicted proteins | sample MGYA00248626_ERZ508543 | MGnify/ENA primary metagenome ERZ508543 (study PRJEB26211, sample SAMN05518279) | marine metagenome | isolation source: Puget Sound, Washington, USA | host: Bankia setacea... | reverse complement strand
TATAGATAAAGAGTAATGTGCTGTTCTCAGCTATAGATAAAGAGTAATGTGCTGTTCTCAGCTATAGATAAAGAGTAATGTGCTGTTCTCAGCTATAGATAAAGAGTAGTGTGCTGTTCTCAGCTATATATAAAGAGACGGTAGAATAGATGGCTGAAATAATCTTGAACTTACTTACCAATCCGCTGTCAAATTTAAATAAGTTTACAACGATGAATATAATAATCTACATCATTTTTTGTCATAATAAACTGTATTAATCATACTTGAATATCTCAAACTTTCAAATGAAGTATAAACACCTTATACATATGCTTGGCAGTCGTTGCTAAACCCTTGATTTCTTCTAAAAGCATGCACTTCTGCAGACACCAATAACACTTGTTACCAAATACAAACAAACATTGACAGTTTTCCAAAGATATATCCGGTTTCATGTGATTGTTTGGCCGATTTTAAGCTATTAAAAGAGTTTTTCAAAACAAAGAATGATGTGTTATCGGTGTAGGCTATGGGGTACCAGTGTGGTCCAACATATACGGCTTCCTTCCTTGAGAAAACCGCAAAGCTTGTTCCAAGTCGTATTAATATGTGTCTTTCAAGTTTGGCATCATCGGTACATAAGCTGTTCGTAACAATGTTAAAACATGGTATATGAGTAGCTTGGGCTACGAGGATGAAGTTTTGTAACGTTTTGCAAAATTTGAATAAGAACCTTTTTTCAGACTGAACAACAAGTGTTAAACTTAAATCTGACTCAAGGGCAGTACCATTACAACGACGCATGATGAGCATGGCATAACAAATAGCTGCAGAGCACGTGTCAGTCCTCTCATATACAAACTTGCTGAGTTAGCATTTCATTTTCAAGTCAGTTTAGATATAGTTCAAGGACGTGTGACTACTGTTAGCGTAACCATTATTTACATAGTCCTTCAAAAGCCCAACGTACATATCTATCTATATACTCGGACACCCAGATGAATGTAAGACAGTGTAAATCTACGGTGATGTTTTTAAACGAAGATTTGTATTAGCCACAGAGTTAGTTAAAATTCATGCCATGCTTAAGTACATCAATTAGACCGGATCTTTGAACCCCTCCGTGAGTTTATCAAATGACCATCTCAGACGTTTACTTTACTCTTTTATTTTTGTTCAAGTGTAGGCTTAAATCAAATCGTGTCCGTTCCTGGAACCAACCATTAATAAGCAATGAGGATTAAGAAGAAAATCAAAGGATGTGTCGTATTGCTCTCATAGTTTCCATATTGAACTACGCTCAATCATAGTTATCATGATCAAGAAAACATTGTTGATAACATTTTCAAGATGAGTATTCCAACTAAGGTCATCATTCATAGTAACACCAAGTAATCGTTCACTAAAGGGATTCACCAAAAACAGAATGCTCCTAAAAAGTGTACACTAGGAAGACTATGTGTGTTTGATAATTGACGATGTGTTGGTTTTGATATTACATACATAAGTTTAGTTTTTGAAACATTGATTGCATTATGATTATTTCCACACCACTGATTAACCTGTAAAAATCTTCATGCGGTAAAGGCACTTTTAAACCAATTTCTAATTGGCCACTATATAAAATATGATATTATGCGACATATTTAATCAATGCATCTAAAAATGTGTTACTTTGTATTGTACACACCAATCTGTCGATTTACGGAAAGAAAACAAAACGTTTCCATGTTCAAAACTGTCCATGCGGAACGGTAGGTGCGAACGCGCTCAAACGTTTTCATGCAAACGAAAAGTGTAACAATTCGAGGAAACATAACTGAGGTATCGAAATGACGTTATTCGGTCGGTGCTTCCTCTTCATGTCCGTGCCAATCCCGGTATGATGTTGGCACGGGATTACGTATCATGCCACGTGGCTAGAGACACACTAGCAATGATTGTAGCAAACAACGTGAACCATCTCAGATGGCCTGCAACAAGTCTGAATATAAATCCTATTGACCACTTGTTGGACCTATTGAAACGCAAAGTTCGTGTACAACCACTGTATCCCAATCCCAGGGAGTTCACGCATGTTTTTCATCAAATGTGGGCGGCCATTCCACAACAGTATGTTTATAGACACATTTTATCAATGAGTACACGGTACCTTGCTGTAGATGCGACACCAAGGGGATGTACAAAGTATTTATGAAATTAGATACGACGTTCTGTTCTGTTCTGTTCCTTTAATTTAAGTTTGTTCCCGTGATCAAATTTCCATGAAGTTTTGTTTTATATGTAGAGGAGAGGTCATGTTCAGTTTAGAGGAGAGGTCGTGTTCAGTTTAGAGGAGAGGTCGTGTTCAGTTTAGAGGAGAGGTCGGGTCCGTTTCGACCCAGTTACACTGTATTGACGCTCTAGGTGTTATGTACAACCATTTATAAGTGTAATAAAGCCACTGTTATTGAAATAGTTACATAATTATGTTCAATTTAGAGTCCACGTGCAAAAAAACTGATCGCATGCACCTGAAAAAGTGTCTTACATTTATGAATAAATGACTCATACAGTTTGAACTACATGTTGTTGCAACCCTGATAAGTTATACTTATTTAGTAAGTGCACATTTTGGCCGGATTGACATAAGCGACTTGGTCTACGTGTTATGTATTGAGGATGTCCGTCCGTCAACATTTTAACAGTTACAATCAATATCATGAACACCTTATGTGGAACAAACTTCAAACTTAATACACATGTACCCATTGATAAGAACGTTCAAATGATGTTATGTTTGGTGACCTTGTCTTAGAATGCCAGACAATCCAACCATACCATTTTAAGCGGTAACTTGTATTCATTTATGTTTGACTATATTTTCTGTAATTTATTTAATTTCCTTGCCTTGACATTACATTTGTTTAATATATATACACATCTGAACAAGTATACTAGATTGTATGTGACATGTGTGAAACAAAATAAATAAACAAGTATTGAAAATGATGTCTCACGTAAACACTCAAAGACCTTCCCCACCCTCACCCTATTTGAAAGACTAGTATCATGTTATAAAACAGTGTCAAAAACAGTGCAGATAATGATGCGATATATAAGGAATTCAACGCTGACCTTGGCCATGAATGAAGGGCAATTGACCCGTGCCAATTACCCCCCATAACCCCATGCCCCTGACCCCTTTGCGCGTCCAATAACTATACATGTAGCTTACAAAATCATGACAAAAGCCTGCAACAGCTGATAACTCATGGGTTAGTGTTAAGGTACATACTATACGCTATTCTCCATAGCCTAGTACTTAGGGGTGAACTTGATATCGTGGTTTTACACCAGGTAACACATTTTCACTCAACCTTGTCTGTAAACTTACTACAAATTACTCCATCCATCAACCTTTAGTTTTGATAATAGAATGTGTTAATAAAGTGTGTACATGCTTGTTTGAAGTACACTGTATAAATATACCATATAACATTTTCCGACAATACATGTTTAGTTAAAAAAAGAAAAAAAGAAAAGAAAATATCTTCACGTTATAGTTGAATACAACGTGAACACATTTATCTCAACATATAATGTGCTTGTATGATTATGTTTTGTAAATGTTAATTTACAGTCATATTAACGTAAAACCATTTTTTGATCATAACCGCCGATATGATTCATGTATTTGAACTCTTCGTGGTCATTATACAAAGTTCACGGCCAATTGTACAAACGTGTCTATATAAAGTGAGGTTTGTATCTTGTATTCAGTACGCAAAACGGGTGAGTTATTCAACCCAAGTAGAAAGAAACACACTATAGAAGTCATATACCGAGATGTGAAAGTAAGACAGAGCTAAGTACTATTATGTATAGAGAGGCAGATACATTCCTCTTGTATTCGCTTTCTCAATATGCAAAGGAGCCATAGTAAAGTTGCCCAGTTTGTAAACAGTCGCCTAGTTAATGTAGCCCCTGCATCGCAGATTTAACTATAACTAGGTGACTGACTGACCAACACCAGTTTAAGGTGTCACCGCAATGAAACATAGTTGAGGTAAATTTCGTGAATTTCCGAGTTCAATCAGCCAATCACAATCACTGTATTGAACAAAAAACGGTTCGATCCAATAACGAGATTTATTATTGGTTTACCAAAAATATCCGATGATACATGAATGCAGGACGTCCGTGTGTGGGTGGAATACATTACATTCAAAGTCTGACCCAATTACAATACTCATTGTACATTTTATAAACGCTGACGTGGTCAATGCGATGATGTTCCCATTCTGTACCACACGTTTTGTTCTTGGACCTTTTGTACCAGTAGTGTTATTTCTGTATCAATTTATCATGTCTGGGGTTGCTTTTTGTCAAGATGCGACCCTGAAATCAATCCTGCCCATGGTCAAGCTTTTTATAACTACATGTATATGTGCGTGGTGTATGACATTGTCCATATTGTTAGAGGTCAGGACTACATTGGAGAAAGAAAAATGGGTCCCCAGTTTAACCCCAACATGTATGATGACAGTAGATACCGTGTGGGACCGCAGCACATAATGCCAATGTCTTGCCCTCGTTACTTGTGATGAATTTTAGTAAAACAAATCAGTTTTGAATTGCAGAAATGATTTTGGTTTTAATCTAGAGTGTGTTTTCCTTGTGACTAACAACGTCTACGGCCACGGTAGAGAACATGCTTGAAAAGTGGTCATTACTAAGTATGTTCAACAGTTTGTACCAAGTGACCGGTAATGGAGTTGGTCAGCGATTTTACCTTCAATTATGACCGTCTTAACTGGCTGAAACCATTTATACATACTGGGGTCTGCATACTTTCACCTATCACCACCAAAAAAACAACAGCCCAATTGACACCATTGTTTTGTAAATCAACTTTCCTGCTAATAATTGATCCTGGTTTACTCGTGTTATGATATTTCATGCCACCGACGGTGCTAATGTTAATAGGGAGTGGGTCCATTTGTTTCATGACAAACGCTCACACAAAGTCCTCATTGGTTCTATATTCTGTCTTCTGTCTCTATGAAGGCATGGCAGGCAAAATACAAACCTATAAGGGAAGTGTGTGCATAGAAATGCGTAATACAACTATGTCCACTAAAATATCTCCACAACATAATCTATGCTTGCCTAATATGAGTTGTTGTCTTGCATGTTCTGGTGCATGATAAATCCGAGTCATAACGTATTGCTCTCTGAAATACACAACTCTGATATCTAACCATATCTTGGGCGATCGCAAATATGGACATGGGCAGACATACACTTAAACGGACACTTGTGATACTATGAGTACTGACCAGGAATAATCTATCAAGTTTTGAGTACCGGTGAGTATTGAGTGCATCTTGAAATCGCAAATAGTTGTGTACACGGCAGTTTCAAGCCGTCTCTTGTATGTTTGTCATTCATCTGGACTGGACACACTTCATGGGAATGTGTTAATATAGCGAGTATATCAACTAGAAATAACATTGACTGACCGTGTTATAGTCCAGGGTACCGTTTTACTTAAGCACTTACGCAACACGTAAAGTTACGCAACATTTTAAACATTTTAAACAGTTGACCATGCCAAATAGTGAAGGCTGCTGCCTTCACTATAGGATAAATTATGCTATAGGATAAAACAAAAGTAACTGAAAAGTAAACGTTTTATCAGGAATTTATAATGTGTTCAAGTCACACAAGCTAAAGATTCGTTAGCGCTTCAGTACAATCGTACCGTAGAATAATTCACACGAATAGCGTCCATAACGGCGATGCTCATACTGTACATTCATGGTTTTGGATTGGCATTCGGTAAAATCCATACCATTTATAAATGTTACATTATGTCTGCACCAAGGCAAAACTACTTGCAACGTTGACATGTTTTATGTTAACATTATGTTGTTTGTTTTGTTAACATGTGACAAACTGAGCAGTATGGCAGCCCTTTTCTGTACAGTCTGCTGCACCAGACTGCTTACTACTATTAATACAACTGTAAAACTACTGTGACCTTCGCCTATTGACCTAGTTCTCGACTCAGATATACGAAAGATTCATAAGACGCGTATCGGAGTATAGCTCGCTTAAAACCCTAACTTTTATCTGTGTATGTATAGGTATGAAGGCTATCGAGTCATTGAAGGAGTAGGTTATGTCCCGATACTGGTGGAAAGTACACTCGGTAGCGGCTTGTCCCCAGGTGACTTTGTCCGAAATTAGGGTCAGTCCGGTATTTGTGTTTCTTTCGTGTAGCAGATAATGTACATTTCGAGGCCAGATCTGGGCATTAAAACTGCTAGATCGTCAGAATTGATAACCATGGCACTAAACGTCACCTTGATTCTGACCCCTTAAATATATTCAAGGCCCTTTTCAGGTGTTGGTCATTTGTTTCGTAAAGCAATGATTTCAATACTACCATATAACCTTGTGCTCCATGATACTGCCTATTTACTACAACGATATGCTCAAAGCAAAATGCAAATTGAAAAGCTTCTGAACTAAAAACGATAGATCTTTTAGTTGACCTGATCACAAACAATTACTATAGTAGAAGACAGTTTCAAACGCGGCTATTTCCAGTCTGATCGAACAGCATTCACCAGAATCGATCGATTGAAAACTGCACTTTATCATGAAATAGAACACATAACTTACAAACGCATTTAACGATTCACTGAACACACGCTAAAAGATCGGTTTATGTTTGACAGTAGAACGTCTAAACAGGTTTTACAAGTTGATGTGCATATTGAATGTTTTACCTTACGACATAGTGATCTATATACACGTTTGTAAATAAACTTGTAACATGCACATAAAATACATTACATGATATTGGTATAACTTTTTCAAAACCTTTTTCAAAAACTCGAAATATAATATGTTACAGCAAGTTCACTCAGACATTCGCGTGCGCTAGCTAATTAGACTCACCACAACATTAAAGCCACCTTTTTGATATTTTATTTGAATGTTTGATACCTACATGTAAACCCCACTTACCTCGATATAATGAAGACCAACCTACACAGTGTCCAGAGTATGGATTTGCAAGCGAGTCTTTGATTATAAGAACCAGTTCTGCAACCCTTGCACATGACGATAATGTTTATTTTCATTTTATATAATTGTACAAGATTGCAGGATAATGAAATACAAGTGGAAATTTAGACCTATATTTATTCTTGCATTTATGACCATACGTACGTTTTCAGGACCTCGAACTATAATATATGTTCAGCATCTCACTTAAGACATTCACGTGCGCTATCTAATTAGACCCATCAAAAAATATTTCATTTTCAGAATGTTTGACACCTACATGTGATTCCCACTTACCTCGATATATAAACACCATTTTTCACAACGTCGAGAGTATGAGTTGGCTGCTTAGTCTTAATTTGAGTGTAGAACATTTCCTGCAACACATACACCTGACGTTCATGCTTTTTAATATTATATGATTATACACGACTGTAGGATAATAAAATACAAGCGGAAATTTAGACCTATGATAATTGTTCGTGTTTGTCTTGATCTCTTTTATAAACAGACACGTAACTCGACTTTTTTGCTGCAGTGTTCTTATAAAACGTGTATGTGCAGTTTAGAATTATGAAAGCTGATATTAAGTGCACAGTGTGTATATAATGTAAGAGGATCATCTGTCTGTGTATACGTGAATAAACTGGTTATGTAGAGTTTAAAGCTTAATACGATGTAACCCAATCCTGCAAACAGTCTTACAAAGAGTACTATAGAGGACGTTTAGCGCTAGCAGAATCGAACTGAACTATTTAACGTGGCATATATATGCATGTATGATGTGCTTGATCTAGAAGGAAAGGTAATTAGGAAATTGATCAATGCATCAGTGCAGACGAACTCTTCAAAGTTAAACAAATGATTACAACACCTGTAGACACGCATGCTATAGGGCCAAATTCAACATTAAAAGTCCCTTGTGATACACGCAATGTGGTCAAATACAACATAAATGCACTTTGATGTGACAGAGTGTTCTAGGTGTTCTTTGTATAATTATATAGACGTTTATGTGTACTTTAACTTCTTTAATTTGATTATTATAAGTATCCGATTACATAATGATCCTTACACTTGATAAGACACCATCGTATTTGTGCCTATTATGAAGAACTTGCCAAGGAAGGAAGGTCTGTCTTCGGGTCGAAAAGAATAGGTTGAGAAAGGTTATATAGTGCTCTCTAGTAAAAGAACGTTTATATTTCTTTCATATTTTTAATTTCCTTATATTGTATGGCATTGTCTACACTTCCCTCACTTTTGTTTAACAATTTCAGTTGACCAATATATAGTTATGTCACCAAAAACGTTAGTAGCAATATGTGGGCGTTGAAAATGATGGACAACCGCAACATAACTACAAGTTCTGGCCAATAACGTAATATCAACTCGTCTATCCTTCAAATTATCACTCTCTGGAAACGTTTCTGCAGACGACTATCAGGACACGCTGCTACTCATTCATCGATTTTCCTGTGGATTTTTTATCGTTTAGTTATTGTGCAACCCAATAGAATATACATATCTGGAACTATAAACACTCATCAGTCTTTTCTTTACTCGGAGTTAGGTCAGTTTGGCATCAGTATACGCTTGTATCGACAAATCTCGTCTGCGTTTGTGTTATTCCAAACATGGTAAACTTGTGGAACCCGTGCAAACCCTATATGGCTGTCCATAAGTGAATAATTTACCGTGTTGGAGCCTAGCATGATTTAGACAGGACGGAGTGACCATTAACAAAGGACGTGTTTGCCAGTGTGTCCAGTGTGAGTTTCGAGAGATTTTGTGAGTAGTTAGTTACATTGTGTTGCCTCAAGTTTAGTTCAGTTGAATTTGCGAAATGTAAATTTAAAAAGACTAGAACATGTATATATAAATGTATTCCTTGAACAGTGCAGCTTTTACAATACTGCACGATATCAACCACGTGCAAAGGTACTGTTTGGGGAATGATACCTGTAAAAAATGTGTGATTTAGAAACAAGTCATGTCTGAACATAGAGTGATCAATTGAGCGCTATATGGAAGTATGTTTGTATTTCTGTCGTGTGCATCTTCCGCGACATACTTATATCTCTATTGAAGAATCTATTATTTATAATGAAATGCCGAACACATTGAATGCTCTTCTCGTGACATGATTAACACTAACTATAGACCTATTTTCTCTGGACAGTGGCGCGGTAAAATAAGCTACTAGTAATACGTACATGCATAGCCAAGATTACCTAAACAGGGTCTGCGATTTCCGGGTGCCATTTGAAACCAGTTTCCTCTCCATACCAGTCTGTCCTATGCTTCAAGATGACATGTTGTGATATGCTCATTCCTCAAGTACAAACTATAAAAAATGGTCTGAAAGAAAGCACATGTATACACCTTACCTTACCCATATTGAAGAAAGGAGGTTTGGTGGTGTCAAACCTGTACACAGCGTTTTTAATTAATAGCAACACTTAGAATAATCGAACAATTAATAAGCCTGTCCCGATTGGTGGAATGTGTTATGCCTTATTTCTGTGTTGTGTAGCTGAACTATTGCAAATAGTTACATTCTGCGACACGCGTTTGTATCTACAGTAGGTAATTATATACATGCATCCTCATATTATAGCAGTTAGGAACAACGGAACCGCAGACTGACATACGTATATAGTAAATACGAATAAACACTCAAAGTGCAACAGAGATAATCATAGCCCATTATCAGAATCCTACCTACTTAAATTGATCATTAAGCATGTTGTTTCGGGAGTCTAACACCAATAGATAACTTTGTATATTTGTGTTCATAATATACATAATAGGCCTACATGTTCCTATTTATAGACGAACATCATATCTACATTATGTTTTAATAGCTACGTCTGTCAGAAACAATAACTAAATCAAATCAATATGACGGCAAATACGCAATCATATTTATACACTTATCTATATTTGCCATTGAATGAGTATGTCTTTAAAGTAAACGCCATTATTATGTAGGCCCAACATAGTTTGTAAGTGCAGAAGCAATCAATTTGAGTATCTAGCTATCTTACTTCCCAGTTGACCTGCATTTTCCTAGAATGTCATTTTAAAGTTTCTTCTTAGTTAACGCTAAGTAAAACCAATTGGCATTGTTGAGAATATCTCGGTACTTTAACCTTGATCAAACATTTCGATTGCATAAAGTTACTACGATTGAAATTGTCCAAAATACGTGTCTGTGGTATGATCATGCACAACCGCGTGATCTGTTCATTAATGATTTGGGGCGGATTTGAAGTATGTTCCCGCCACCTGTCATTATTTTACGCGATGTGATTGGTCTGCCTAAGTCGCATGATGAGTTCATGTAAGGTCACGGCGCATAAAAATACAAACACGCCACCATGTATAAAAGAATTTTTCCTGAGTGTTGAATTCATAGTCAGTACACAGCATTAACTGGAATAGTAAGGAATAACACATTGCAAATAGGTAAATAATTTAGCTATTTTAACAGTTTGATACTAAAGTTTAATTGTCATATCGAGTTATATCATGTTGTGGCCTTTCCGCAGACGACGTGTAGACGCGGGCTATTTCAGTAGCATTATATTGAAAATAGGCCTACTAGGGTTGGGAGAATAAGCAAACGGCTGCTGGACACGTGGTCAGTTTATTTACAATGGCATGCTGACAGAAGCATTTTGAACTCATTGCTTTGTATGTTATGCTCATTTCAACAAGGAAAGCATTGTGAATCATGCTGTTTAAATCGTTGTCAATTGCTATGAAAGAAAAGGCATGTCAGACGTATGAAATGATGCGTCACTGCCTTGAAAAATGTCATGCTCACATGCGATGATGAAATCGGTTTATGTAGGTTAAGATCATACCATACAGTACTGTTTACTTACGCAGTAACATGTGTACTGCGCCCGTAGAACATTCGATTGCATCGCTACGTGGCCCTGGTTTATACTTCTACACAATCTTAGCAGAGCTTTACAACCCACGTGCTATATGCTTTAGAAATATCAATAGCACGAGTAGAAATGTGCACAGTATTTCAGCATCCATCTTAAAATTTTACTCTTGCCAGTCTTGGTCTTAAAATAGACATGTAGTATTATAGAAGCATGTTAAACAGATATGCACTTGATGGTGTCAGATATTTGATCATTTATGATCCCAACTTCCCACTGATGTAAGGCTATATTTAAGTATTTCAGACGGCAACCTTTCAATGAAACATGTATTAAAAGTAGGGCACTAGGTCGTTGAAGGAGGTTTTATTTCCCCATGTTCAATAACGCATAAAGCATGTGCACCATGTTCAAATAAGTTTTCTATAGTTAGTACTCTTTTATTTTGTAATTCAGTGTCATTGTAGATTATTGTGTTGTCCATAATTGAAGAGGAGCCAGAAACTAGTCTTGGATCTGTGATTATCTGTCAAGAATTAATGCAAAGTTTCGTGCTATGCCAGAAGCATGTCTGTTTTGAAATTATGCAGTACTGCCAGTAGCAGGCATATTATTACATGTAAACTGGGTTGTTAGTAGGATAATCTCTCACTGACACTGCCTGGAAGTAATTGCAGTGAGTGTTGGTATATTTGAGTATATAATTTCTACACAAAACTGAATGGTAGGTCACAATACATGTTTTAAAGGTGCATATGTGCATTAGTTTGTGTCTTTTTCTACTTTCAGGACAATTCAGCAGATAAACACATGAATAACTGACTAAACATGCCGGCTCATAGTATTGAAGGCCCTGTGATAGCAGAACAGGGGATAATCTCATCTGTTAATGATGCAAGTAATGATGTCATATATGAACCAGTGTCGGTGGCTCAGTGTAAGGATAATGTTGTTATCAGTGGCATCTCGTGCAGACTGCCACAGTCAGAGAATATGCAGCAGTTCAGAGATAATTTGATGAGTGGTGTTGACATGGTAACAGAAGATGAAGCAAGATGGACACCAGGTATCAATATGTCTTTTGTAAAGATATTGCAATTTGCTGGATGCATCTGTAGATGTTGAGTTTAAAGATTAGAGTTAACTTATCAGTAATTTTAAGACATACAGACACATCTTTTGTTGGATGCATACTATATACAAAATATATTATATAGCCCCTCAAAATAAGAGTTTAAAAGTATGGTTATCATTATAATGATTAATTTATGATAAATTATGTTATGTACATAAGATATATTGCTGTACCTGTATACACTAAAATTGACGCTGATTTCACCCAAAAGCACCTTTCATTGTAACTAATTTTCTAATTTTTAGGATTGTATGGGCTTCCTAAGAGAAGCGGAAAAGTATTGAATCTTACACATTTTGATGCTGCCTTCTTTGGGGTGCATCCTAAGCAGGCAAACAGTATGGACCCACAGTTGAGAATGCTTCTTGAAGTAGCATATGAATCAATTGTAGATGCAGGTAAAGGATTTTTATTCTCTTTTACAACTTGCAACTACACTCACCCAAAATGAAAACTTTACACTGTTTATAATGGGATTTACTATACCTGAGATAAAAACACGTGTACCTC
>ENA-OREC01001221-OREC01001221.1-marine-metagenome-genome-assembly--contig:-NODE-1221-length-12589-cov-13.473865_pt1 | contig 12589 bp, 7 predicted proteins | sample MGYA00248626_ERZ508543 | MGnify/ENA primary metagenome ERZ508543 (study PRJEB26211, sample SAMN05518279) | marine metagenome | isolation source: Puget Sound, Washington, USA | host: Bankia setacea... | reverse complement strand
TACTTAAAGCTTTTGTACAAGGATTCTCTATATCATAGTACCATACTTAAAGCTTTTGTACAAGGATTCTCTATATCATAGTACCATACTTAAAGCTTTTGTACAAGGATTCTCTATATCATAGTACTGTACTTAAAGCTTTTGTACAAGGATTCTCTATATCATAGTACTGTACTTAAAGCTTTTGTACAAGGATTCTATATCATATTGCCATACCTCAAGTTGTTGTACAAGGATTCTTACCATCATTTTTAAAATCTACATTATACAAGTATATACCTGCAGACTGGTACTGGTTTAGGGGCCAGGTCCTTCTCCATGTCTGGATCACACGGTGGGAAGATGTAGTTACAGATCAAGTTCTCCCCATGGCCGTTACATCTATCCTTCAACTTCTGTGTCGTATCCACAGCAAACATTTCGTCTAGAAGAAGCTGAGCCATTTGTTCTTGATGTTGGAAGGGGTGTGAATGAGAGAGGTTGAGAAAGACGTAGCTATTTCTGCCGTGAACGTGTGAGCATGCTGTTCCATTATACCGAACACATTTTCCTTGGACACTGAAATATACAGACATAAACACTCACATAAAAAACACATTTTCAAAGAAACATACAGCATAATATTTATCTAGGCATTTGTTCAAAAGTACACCTGCAGACAAAGTTTCAAAACCTCTACAAACTCAATCTTTCACTTTCCACAATTCAAGTTAAGCTGCAAACTTTGTCTGTACCTTGTGGTTGCATCATTACAGAAGTTCTGCCAAGGTTAAAGCGTGAAATTTTCTACCCTCCATCTTTTTTTATCAAAACCAAAGTTGTGGTGCATATCAGCATTCCAATTTGATCATGATGTTATAACAAATATCTACTTTCTTCAGACTATTACACCCATGCATGCCTAGGACCTGCTATTTTACTGTTTCTATAGCTATGTTTAAGCCAGGGGTGTGATCTTTGAACCCAATGAGAGACAACCTTTTTGTGTTTGTTAGAGTACACCAGAAAAGTACAGTATACAGAAATATAAGGTTAACCGAAACTATATATGTCAAAATATATTGGGTTTATGTTACTCATTGCTTTCAGACAACAACTAACTCCCAGACTAACATGACACAGTACATCGACCAGACTGGTTCTCATTAAACTCTATACTTGTTGGGCTGGAACCATCGACTGTGTTACCCACTTCCTGTCAAAAGATAAGACTGGTTTCACATTTTAACACTGATGCTATCACTTTGACAAGGAAATACAGGTGACACAGTCAAGATTTGTTATCAGGTCATGGAAAAGCTGCCACGATGAAAGAAGAAGTCTGCAATATCCATCAAAAATGTTTTCTTGTCACATTCACTGTAACCTATTGATCTCAAGTAACAGCCATGTCATAGCACTGTTGAACAAATTGAAACAATATGGTGGGGTAAGAATAACTGTTTGCACCACACAAGAAGCCAATGCCTCCAACAGTAGACGGCATCTTAACACAAGCAGGCAGCATCATGAAATCTTTGGATCAGCAGAGTCACTTTACTTTTGAATATCACTTGGTAAGCTGGTATATCTGATAATATCTAAAATTTAAAAGATAACTTAATTGATACATTCTGTCAATTTGTTTTCTATGAACTTGCTTGAAAATCCGTTTTCCTTTGCATTGGTAACATTTATTTTCAATCTTTTCTACACATTGGAAATTCTTAAGCTGGAAAACTCTCAAAATTACAACAAGATTTAGACAGTATTCAACACCTGTACAATATTCAACACCCATACAGTATTCAACACTCATACAGTATTCAACACCCATACAGTATTCAACACCCATACAGTATTCAACACCCGGACAGTATTCAACACCTGTACAGTATTCAACACCCGTACAGTATTCAACACCTGTACAGTATTAAACACCCATACAGTATTCAACACCCATACAGTATTCAACACCCGGACAGTATTCAACACCTGTACAGTATTCAACACCCGTACAGTATTCAACACCTGTACAGTATTAAACACCCATACAGTATTCAACACCCATACAGTATTCAACACCCGGACAGTATTCAACACCTGTACAGTATTCAACACCCATACAGTATTCAACACCTGTACAGTATTCAACACCCATACAGTATTCAACACCCGTACAGTATTCAACACCCGTACAGTATTCAACACCCGTACAGTATTCAACACCCGTACAGTATTAAACACCCGTACAGTATTCAACACCCGTACAGTATTCAACACCTGTACAGTATTCAACACCCATACAGTATTCAACACCCGTACAGTATTCAACACCTGTACAGTATTCAACACCTGTACAGTATTCAACACCCATACAGTATTCAACACCCGGACAGTATTCAACACCCGTACAGTATTCAACACCCATACAGTATTCAACACCCGTAAAGTATTTAACACCCGTACAGTATTCAACACCCGTACAGTATTCAACACCCGTACAGTATTCAACACCCATACAGTATTCAACACCCATACAGTATTCAACACCCATACAGTATTAAACACCTGTACAGTATTCAACACCCGTAGTATACAACATCAGTACAGTATTCAACACCCGTAGTATACAACATCGGCTTGCACCTGATTACCAACATCAATCTTCTTACAACGAAGCATATGTTGTATAAGACCTATCAATGTTATGAACAAGATGTCAGGACCTTATAATCCCTTCCATCAACCCTCACTGACACCTGTATATCTTTCTCAGCCACAACATAAACATTGATTAAAATATGTAAACATTAGGGGCAATGAGAGCTCTTCAATCCTGTAAACCAAGAAACATCTTTGATTGGTATATATTAGTAAAAGGTGAGGTCATCAAGTTCCTAGGAAAAAGAATTGCTGCTTAGACATGACAACGGTAGTTGGATATTTGAAAACAGGATAAATAAGGGCTATTTTAAGATCAGGAAAATATTAAATCAATCACATTAATATCATTCAAATGTATCCCTTATGTGCTGGCAAAACAGTTGAGCCACAAATATGCTCTGACATTACGGTACAGCCAGCATGAACCAAATCAAGGCATCTCATAAAAGCTAACATGGTGGGAAAACAAGACAGATCACACTTATAGGACCTTCATAACACTTTCAAAGCATATTTGTGGTGAAAAAAGTACTGGTTTATGCTGTCAAGTTGTTCGTATAGATGATCTTTATGATCTCTTATTGCTTTCCTATAATGAAATAACATGTACTGAATGGCAGAAATATTTTTGGTCAATGAAATACGAGCTGGAACAATAAATGTTACTGAAGGCTACCTTTTACTTACCATATCAAGGAAACAAGCGTGACAAAGCTCTACTGATTACTGTTATCACTTAACTTAGGGTTAATTAGTGTTTACTCTCAGCAGCAAAAATATAGCCGAGAAAATCCAAATTCTGAGCAGCAGTTTCCAATCTTTGACCATGCCATAGTAAACATTGAGATAGCTAACTAACCTATATTTGTGTGTATCCTCAACAGAGACATTGTCACATGACCCAAATCCCTTTATGTTCATTTCAATCAGACGTCACTAAACTGCATTTTTCTCAACCAAAATCAATCCTTTTTAAACGGCAAAGATTATAAGATGGTAATTCAAATTTATCTAAGATTCCTCATAACAAGGGCACCCGTAGCAATATATTAACAGTTCAACGAGACTCATCCATGTGAAAGGTGAAATAAAAAAACACATGCAAAGCAAACAGCTTCATTTTACAGAAACTTATCTGCAGGAGCATGAAGTAAGCACTACTCATCTCAAAAACCATCTCCATTAAATCATAAGAAGAATATTAGACAAGAGGGAAATGTGGATTAAAGAATGATTTTTTCTCATATTTTTTCAATACAAATGAATGTTTCACTACCATTTGAAGGTCACAATGTGGCATGTCAGTGTAAAGGTCTTGACTAAAGCAACATTATGTGTGAGTATGAAGTAAATCCATTGACTAATGACAAAGTTATTACAGAAATAAAATTGTTTAACAAAAAATGATAAAGTTGTTCAAGAACAATGTTACATGTCAAGGTTATCTGAAGGTCAAAGTCATAATGCTGCATGTTTGAGAAAAGGTATTGACCTAAGCAACAATGTGCGTGAGTATGAAGTAGATTGGTTGACTAATGAAAAAGTTATTAGAGGAAAACAAAACTTTAACGAAGCTGGACGCCTGCCCGCACGCCCGCCCCGAACGGATTAACCAATCTATAAGCCAAAAATGTCCTCGCAAAATCCGACTAAAAACTATGCAGACAAGGTAAAACACATTAACCAAACAACAATATACTTATTGCCATAATTTCTTTTCAGTCGATTCTGCAGATATTTTCTTTTCTTTCTTGACACTCAAATTCATAACAAAATCAAATATTTAGCAGTACGGTGTGAAATGAAATATATCCTAGGTGAGAATGCGTAGTTTCTTTGGATAGATTAGCATGTTTACTGTTTACGTCACTTTTCAAAAGACATACACATGAAACATGCACCATCCCCCAAAGTTCTGTCAAATTTCAAATGCACTGAAAAGCCCCTGAAAGCATCGAGGGGTGAAACGAAAAGGGTTTTTAGTGGTTTTGAAAAAAGAAGCAGACAGGACCTTTTTGCATTCAACCCTCATCATTTAAAATGTTTATCGTTAAAAATTAATCAATGTCAAAGTTACAATCTATGGAAGAACCACAGCAGTGCAGATTTAGTTGTTTGTGACCCGCCCCTCTTGTTGCATAACGTGTACTGCACAATGTTTATGATAACAAAAATTCTCAAAAGACTCCCTCAAGATTTGGTTGTTTATGACCCTGCACTACGATAAATTATCAACTTCTGACTTCTACATGGAATATAATGTTTATGCAGACTGTTTAACATGTCACTATACTGTGTTTTTGTTAAACTCTGAGAATAAAACATGTTTCTATTCAAACCGATTCTTGATATAAAACATGTTATCATAATTAAGCGCTTATATTTGCCTTACAGTCTACTATAAAACTACTCCAGGCAAAAGGTCCTATCTTATTAGCTTCTGTTGAAATATTTGAACTGTTTTCTCACTAACTGATTTTAATAGTGTAGCTGGAAAACTGACCTATCTAAAGGCATTCTATTAATAGTAGTTAACGTTGTTATAATCCACAAAATCAACTTATTTCTGCTTTTGCCGTCTCTAAGCTACCGATCATTCACTTGTTTCATCACTCCATCATTGTTTCACATAGCATAAAGTAATCAAGATGAATAATTCAAGGGTAGAATTATCAGATTATATAGTCGTCATTGACCAAGCAGTCAGTTGAGTCTATGTTAAACACATCTTTCAACTAAGACATTGAACCATCCTGTAATTTGGTCTATTAGAACCAAATACAGGTATCAACAAATCTTAAAACAAGCTATCCCTGATTTCATGTCAAGAATTGCACATTCAGCAAAAATTCAAGCAATGCTTTTGAAAGAAGAATTATTTCTATTTCTGCAGAAAAATGCCATCCCTGAACCTGAACTATGATAATAATTTGTACTGTTTGTCACCTTGCAAATATCATCAACACATTTATGCTATCATTTCCCAACTGTGTCAGAAACTGCAAGTTGTGCATGAATGATGTCTATCACAGGCAGGTTACGCCAGCAGACTAAACAAGAAACTGCAGGTCCCATCACACGTTTACCAGTGAACAAAATAAGTGAAATAAATGAAGAAAAAGACGATCACAAAACTCTATCAATACTCCTTTAGATACCTAAATTGAACAAAATTGAAATCACAAGTTTATTTGACTAAGACAGGCTCTCAGCCAACTAATCATGGTATAAGTTTATAACCAGTGACTGAAACAAAACAGTCTCTCAAATGAAAATTCTCCTTCATGTATCAAGCAATGCTTCTTTCGATTCCAGAAAAATAAAAAGTCCTTGCTTAGAATTGCTGGATTTGTTACAAATAATGAAAACAAAAACTGAAATATAATAGAGAATAGCAAAAGCGATCTCTCTTCCGTGCAAGTAAAATCCGAGAGTTTAATGATTCCATGGACAATCTGGTTTATAGATAGTAAATCAAATTGTTAAAGAAGGTCATCTCTGAATGTTAAAGGACATCAGATACTTAACACATGTTATTATAAGATCAGATGAACAGATGGGTACAATATTTCTAAGTCGTTTGCAAAAGAGGTCTACCTTATGAACCTCTTTTTTTAAGATGACCCTATGAATGAAAAGATAAAAGGCATTTACATTTTTAGACCTTGTCTTACCCTTAATACATTCAAAATGAGAAGGAAAAAAAAACACTGCGAAAAGTACCATGTATCTAAAAACCTTAAAAAAAAATACCCAGAAAAAATCACCGACAAAAAAACAAACTACAAACATAATTTTCCTCTTCACTTTGATCATGTCTCAGATACATAGCAACCATCGTATGTCAGTTTGCAAAGCTGAAAAAATATATCCAATCTACTTCATTCACAGATATTGACATCTGTACGCCAAACTGATGTATCTGTTATTGAATTTAGAGTATATATATCAATTTTGCTGTAACACCTAAAAACATAAACTGCATTAGAGTTCCGCCACAACATTATGTACTGATAGGTAAAACTCAAATTATTGTCAGGAGATTGTATTCATTGAAGTTTCAAGAGGTTTATTCTGATCGATTTCCATTAAACTTCCCATATACAAGCTCTGAACTTGATAAATCTTATGTTTAACATTTTTTTCAAAACATTAGTAAATGGCTGTTTTAACTGTGACTGAATGTGACTGAAAACAAAGTCCATTCAACTATTTTTTGTTCAGTACTTTTGCATATTAACGCACTGGCCAAAAATATGATAAATATCACAGCATAAATCTTATCTGGCCCGATAAATTACCATTTTATAAGTAGATGCTTTTGTTTGAAAACTGCACAATCAGCATAGAAACTAGTACTGACTGAAAATCTTTTTGTTTCAAAAGGATCAGTCGTAATTTTCAAGGCATTTATGAGTTTAATGTCATCCCATCTGCTAGAAAACAAACAGATAATCATTGACAAGTTCCTTGTGTTTTATAATTGCACATGTCAGCATTTTATTGTCAAAACATATAAATATGTGGAGCAAACGTTTTAACCTAAAAGTTTCTGTTATCTGAATGATTGTGAAACAAAACAGGTACATAGACTTATGCAAACAATGTTCATGATAATATACTGGTTGCAGATCTGTTCTGAAACCAAACATGCCATCGTTCTCATATTTAGTAACACATGAACCTGCTCCCAGATAGTCTTTCCAACAAGGAATATTCTTAGATACTTCCTTGCATTGACAATGAATTACAGGGTTGGTTTGGTGGAGTGGGTGAAATTTCAGTTATATGGAGGCTGTTGATGATCTCCTGTGTCTGGATTTTTGAACCAGTACTGACTCAATTTTCTTTCCAAGTAATAAACATTTTTTTCCCACATGAAACAGAGGTAGAGTTACATAGTTATATAGTTCTCCACAATGCACATGTTACCCACACAAGAACGAAACTCACAACCTCATAGACCCCGAACCATAGTTCACAGAGAAACACAGTGTATTATTTTATGTTCCTATAGTAACTTTAATCTTTTGCAAGAGACACCTTAATATAACCAATTTTGCATAACACAACTAATCAGCCTCCTTGCCAAATCAAGAGATAAGGCCACGCCTGTAATAGAACAGTGGTCCATCCTTATCATTTTCAGTGCAAAGACCAAACAATCTGTCATGCAAAACAACAGAGAAGAATTACAGACTCTTAACAATCGTTTGCCAGGAAAGACCATGAGGAAAACAATCATTCTACCAAAATCAGCAAAGGGTGCCACAGAAGCAACAAGCTTATTACCTACCAACAAGTTTAAAGGTCAGGATAAACTTACAGAAGGATAGATGGGCATATTATTGAGGTGAGGGGGAGGGACCATGAGGGAGCTACGGTAATTCACACCTCCCAGTCATGGTCATTAATCATTGTTAATTAATACATGGCATCTTGTTCTACCAGCTTGTCAAACACAATTACCAGAAACATGCAGGAATTCTCTCCCACTATTGGCTTTACCAGGTATGTTCTCTATTACACAAACATCTCAAGATTTCTCAGCAAATTAATAAACGAATGCCAAAATTAATGAGTATATTCTGTGATGCCACTTTGATAGACTAGAGCCATCTATCCATTTATAATAAATTGTGAATTTCTAAAAAACTTAAAACAAGGCATGCAGATTCTGAAGTTGGATGCTGAAGTCGACAAAGGTTCTAGTAAATTGGAATTGTTTGGAGGAATACACTAAAGAACTCAAATTGTAATAGTAGCAAGCACGTGACTAAACTTGTTTTCAATACAATATATCAATTATCTTTATACTACCCGGTATATATATATGATTGACATTACCTTATTATTAAATGTGAGCTTTATAATTGCTTGTAGTTCCATTTTGCAGACAGAAACACATTATTGTAATAGAAGCCCAGACTGCAGTTAATAATCAATATGTACTTTAACAACTCAGACCGCAAAATGTTGGTGCAAATGAACAAAAAAACTACAGTTGCAAACAAAAACAGTGAAATTGGCCACCTGGCTGTTAAACAAATTGCTGCATATAGATATTTATCACTTTTTTTCGTTTCCCTTCTCAGTTGGTCTCATTTACTCCAGTATTGTTTAATATCTACAAATCTTGACAGATAATAAGCATCAAGTCGAGTCATAATGTACTACAGTTCATGAATCATAATCGATATACATTACTGAATCGTAGACCTAACTGCCGATGTTTGGCTGGCGATACCCTACCTTTGTACACAAGATATCATTGGCTCATATCTATGTCTATTTAAACAACTGTGACAGAACGCATAAATATCTTTTTCCACTAAGAACGCACCCTGTTGTATTATATCATTACGTTTGTATACAGAGAAATCATTTGAATTGATCTATAGATTTGAATCGAGAGCTCTACATGCCCATTGCCATGTTCATACAAGCAACGCCATTATCAGAATATCAAATCAGTATATACCTAACTTTCATTAACATGACGCAAATATCATTTAAAGTCCAATGATGAAACTTCCTTATATACCACAGTCTGCTTTTATGTTATACCCTTATATGACCATTCGTCCATCCATTTCACGGTCGACACTAAAGCTCTATTGCCAATTCTATGTTTCACCAGAGTCACGGTTAAACGATCAAAAAACGTGAATTAAAAGACTTGCGTAAAAAAACCTTTGACAAAATTAATTGCATGTTAGTGTTGTTTGTAATTTCATTCAAAAGGCTTTGAAAGAGGAGCTGCCAAAATGTACATACTTCTGAACGAGATGATTCACAAAAACCTACACATAGAAGAGTGAAAGTGGCAGACAGCTCTAAATCAAACTAAATAAAGAAGCACATTCAACATTATCAACTTCAACCTCCAGTTTGCACTTAGTTGTGTTTTTTGTTCTCTCGATTATTTTATTTTTTTCAATTCTATAATGAAATCTGCGATGTGCCGTTAAATCTTGCCCACCATCTTACAGTGATATGCTTTAATAATGTAGATCCACTTTCACTCTATTAAACACGTGAACCAAATACAGCTAGGGCTTACTCACAATAACAGACCTCTACCATCTATTACTCTTGATTTAATTCTGAATAGATCATTTAGCTTTCATTGTCATAACTTCTTCTAAACAATGTTATAGCAAAAACTTTGACAAACTGTTCATGAATGGGCAAAAAGCAGTCCCAGTGACGTTGGGCAACACTCAGTCTACCATGGTCTAAGATTACCACTAAGATTGGCGTGTTACTTAGTAAAGGGAACTAATTTGTTTTCCTCTTTGTCAACAGTGTCAATGCTAGGGTACAACTTCCACATTATTTTCTATTTTGATTTGCTTTTATATATTACCTATAGCTTGACTTGTTTGATGAAGAATGTTCAGTTGTTGTCAGCTATTAAATTGTTGTTGCTGTTGGAATCTCATCAGAACTCCTTTTAAGTACTTAAATTGTATCTTGAAATAATAAAACCTTTTTGTCCATCCCACAATATTCATTATTGGTGATAATTCAAGGACTTGCAAGAGCATTGAACTGTTGTAGCGGTTGTAGAAATGATACCACATAAGACGCAGTAAGTCTTTCACCACATTTGCTGTAATACAAGTAACAAATACATGAAAGAATTAACTCACATCAAAATGTAAGACTCTAAGCAGCTGAACCTACAAATTGCCAAACCATGATATCACAGGTCTCATTTTAAAAAGAAGGTTTATTGATTTTGGATCTGGTCACAGGTAAAAAGCATTTGCAATCTACCTTCCAACAACATTTCACATCCTGTTTGGGCTTATCAGCAACATGCTTTTAGGAATTGCAAGATAGAACAAGTTATGGTAAAACAGAAGATTCTTTTAATTTATAAGTGTGTGTTTGTGTGTAGAAAATAAACTGGTAAATCTACTATTAGCTGAGACAACATTTCTTTGTTTCATTTTAAATTCAACTTTCTTACAGCCAATGCTATAACTTGAATCTAATTTTGCTCAAATACTCATAATCTTACACTCAAAATAGATGAAGATTTTAAGATGGTAACACACTTCGTAACTAAATAAAACCTGTCATAGTTATAACAGTTTTCACCTTTGTAAGTCAAAGGTCAAGGTCACACTACTTTGTATCAATGTCATTTCCTTTTAGTTTCTGTTGTCCCCTATTAGTATCACTTAAAATTAATACGTTCATCAATTAACAGGTGCTTCCTTAAAAAAAAGCAAGTTAATGTAATAAGTGAAGATTATAATTAAAAAAAATAAATTCAATCCAGGTTTATAAAAAAAAATATATAAAAAAAGTGCAAAGTCATTCTGCATGTGGATGAATCAGGACTTGTCAATTTCACAACCAAAACATCAAATTTACATTACCTATTCATAGTTGACATTGAATATCTCATCTACCATAAACCCATATCATAATAACACAGCCATTAGATAATTATTAGATCTTTTCTTACCAAACAAATACTTCAATCAAATAATCAAACTTGAAGACAAAACTTTTCTCATTAATATAAGATAAGGATAAAATTTCAAAAGTGCAAGAAACCAGCTAGGGGGTAGAGTAGAAAATGCACTGCAATAAAAACTGTAGGGAGATTTAATTGGATAATACCGACACATCGTTAACCTAGCTCCATGGTCTACAATTGTCATAAGGGGTCAGGTGGTTTACTCGTTAGGGGCTGCAGTGGAGGTCTTGTATCTCCTTAGAAACCCTTGGATGCCTTTTAAGAAGATTTTTATAATTATTAAAGTTCACTCACAATAAATAAAACATTATTGTAGAAAGAACACCTATGGAACAAAGTTTGTTTCTACAGAATAATGTACAAAATGATGATCGAAAAACACAACAAAACTTTTCTTTAGCTTGATCTTACATTCAAAACAGACATTTCCAAACTGAACATTAAGCTTGGGATTGATATAGATATTCTCATAGACTACCTACCACTTCCATGAATTGTTAGAAGTATTTTATTCCCCCTTTACAAACTAATACTTCTATTATTCACAAGTTATATAATTTGACTCTGCTTGTTAATCTAGCTACTATAACAAGGTATTAATGTCTGACATAATTTGGAACATTTCTTGTACTGGCTCATTTTACCCCATTAAATATACAATGTATACAAATTATGTAACAAGGGTGGCCAGGTATTTATGTGAACACTGATATTGTGGTGCTATTCAAGTTTACAAATAGAATCTTTATACGCTTTACAAATATTGAATCGTTATCTTCTATTTACTTTAAACTGCTATTTTCAGAATCTACAAACAAATGTGCTCACTTAAATAAGCAATCACTAATGAAATAATGACTTTAATTTCATAGAGGCCTATATAAAGACATTATTGAACAATTGAGACTAGCCCAAATGGAGGTCCTGAGTGGGAAACCTATCTTACAAACCTGTCTTACAAACCTATCTTACAAACCTGTCCTACAAACCTACCTTACAAACCTACCTTACAAACCTATCTTACATACCTATCTTACAAACCTATCTTACAAACCTATCTTACAAACCTATCTGGCAAACCTATCTGACAAACCTATCTTACAAACCTATCTTACAAACCTGTCTTACAAACCTATCTTACAAACCTATCTTACAAACCTATCTTACAAACCTATCTGACAAACCTATCTTACAAACCTATCTGGCAAACCTATCTGACAAACCTATCTTACAAACCTGTCCTACAAACCTACCTTACAAACCTACCTTACAAACATACCTTACAAACCTGTCTTACAAACCTATCTTACAAACCTGTCCTACAAACCTACCTTACAAACCTATCTTACAAACCTATCTTACAAACCTGTCCTACAAACCTACCTTACAAACCTACCTTACAAACATACCTTACAAACCTGTCTTACAAACCTATCTTACAAACCT
>ENA-OREC01001220-OREC01001220.1-marine-metagenome-genome-assembly--contig:-NODE-1220-length-12591-cov-13.591178_pt1 | contig 12591 bp, 6 predicted proteins | sample MGYA00248626_ERZ508543 | MGnify/ENA primary metagenome ERZ508543 (study PRJEB26211, sample SAMN05518279) | marine metagenome | isolation source: Puget Sound, Washington, USA | host: Bankia setacea... | reverse complement strand
AACTAGATATCCATATTGATAAATGGTGGACATTGTCTTGATTGACTGCCAACTAGATATCCATATTGATAAATGGTGGACATTGTCTTGATTGACTGCCAATTAGATATCCATATTGATAAATGGTGGACATTGTCTTGATTGACTGCCAACTAGATATTCATATTAATGGACATGCAGTGAGAATGATAGATTAATCGATTTTTTATTTGTAGTAGAGTTGATTCTGTTTTGTTGTGTTTTGCTTTGATAGTTTTATTTACATTTTATTTACTAAGTATAGTTATTGTGCTGTACTAATATGGAGCATGAATACTAACCATGCGTGTTGTTTACAGATTCCCTCAAGTCCCCCTTGCAGCGTGAACGTGAACAGAGGATTTATAGTGAACTTATAGAGGTTGTAGAGGAACGTGATAAACTTGTAGCAATGTTGGAAGATGAACGTCTCAGGTATAGTATACTGTCACACATCAACCGACAGAACCGCGTTAACAATACTGTGCTCATAGTTCCATACAGTACATGTACACTGTTGAGCAATACTCCTAAATGTACTTATTGTTCCTAAGTATGGTATACTACTCTACCATTGGTCAGTTATCATACCTAGGTGAGATATCAGTCCTTGGACACTTTAATGAAACGGCATCCCTGGATTATAAGAGTATTTCAGCCCTTCTTTGACAATGTTGTTACAGTGCATTTCTCTGCTAGTTGCATGGTATGTTCATGATTCTGCTGATGGTTGTAATTGCATTGAGCTGGTGTTTACTGATAGTTTGTCAAGTACAATCTATCAGTCGTAACAACCCATAGCTGGATATAAATCTAGTAGATACTTTGAATTTCTATGTGTGGCGATTCTTTGCTATATGATTGCTTTGAGCATGTACAGACTTTCAATTGAATATACTGACCTTTAGAGGCATGTGTGAAAATATGCATTTGTTAGAGAATGTTACAAGTACATTTAGTTTGAGAGTGTTTCTGTTTGATGGATTGTAAATTAGATCATTTAAAAATGCTTGCAGTATGTGTTATTCAAACTAACGTGTATGTATAGTGTAAATTTTAAAAACCAGCCATTTTGTTTTTACAGAGAGCAAGAAGAAGATCGAGACTTAGAGAACGTGATGAAAGCCAAAGGGTTCTCTCTGTCACCTACGTCAGGCTCCAAAATACTCCGCAAACATCGTTCCACCACGTCAGAAGCTTAGAGCCAACCAATCATGACATTGTTCTTCATGTTGCTGCTTTAATAAATGTCGTCCATTTACACGTGTCATAAAAATAGACCATACAATCATTATAGTTGGTTTAAGCCAACGGTACTGACAGTCCCCTTTCCGTGTGTGAATTGAAAGCATCAGGTGGTGTTTTAAGGAATTGTATGATAGATACTGTCATTGAGTGTTGTTTTGTTGATTGAAAAATATATGCATGTTTCCAAATAGATAACACATGCCATTTGTCCACTCATAAGAATTGAAAAGTACAGTATATTCAACGTGTTCAAATCTTTCCACCAACATTTTCAAAGTATAAATGACATCAGAGTGTACATGGAGATGGTGTTCGTAGCCATATAAAACAGTTTCATCATTTTACACAGGCAATACCTCAGGTCAAAACTTGTTCCAAAGGACATTGTTACATCTGGCATTGTACTACTGATCATACTATACCAACTGTATTAAAGTATCGCTGTGTTAGTTCTGTGTTAATGCTCTTCAGATATCTGCGGAGGGCTGATTTAGTCAATATGGTTTATGTTTTATATGATCATGACAATACGTATAGATTCAATCAACAGTCACTATATTTCAATAGGATTGATGATAATAACTGGGACAGAGTTTTCTCTAGTTTTTTGGGGGAGATATATCATGTGTTGTGAATAGTTTTCTTTACATTTTTCCGTGGCATTAGGAGTGCCTATTCAAACCCATATATTTATCATTGACACATTGTTTTGACAACATGAATAGACTTACAGATGCATTTTTGTTTTACTAGACATTAAGCGCCTTAGTTGTAAATACTTGTTTCTCTCTTCTGTATTACATGATAGTGCTACGCTTGTATTATGCATTTTTCGATTGTTGTAAATGTGTGACATACAAATAAACCCAATTGTTTTCCTCTAGCTTTATAAGAGATGAAAGCAAAACATGTGTAAATGTATTTTGCGATGAAAGTAGCAGGCAGCAGAGCCTAACTTTTATGATTTTGTTTCCTGGAGTAGTTATTGTAAACACGAGGCATAGCATTTTACGTTTTTAAAGTGCCTTTCAATTATTTACGTAGTTATTTTTAACAGTAGTTTACATATGAAGTTCAAATTAAGTTTTAAAAATTTATAAAAATAGTTGTGTATGTCTATTGTTTAAACATGAAACAAATCAGAGTATGTCAGACTACTATAATTATGACCTGTACATACTGTTGTAGAAGTAAAAAGAACAAAAGAAATCTTTAAATTGATTAAATACACTTCTAGTCATGGAATTACATGGTTTAACAGAAGTAGCTTTCAAAGAATAAGTTTAACCCAAAGGAAGTTTATAGTATTATAGTTTATATATTATGAACCAATTATTGAGATTCTTACTCTTCATTCATGACATGATGTGGCAATATTTGGAATCTGAAGAAGATATATCCACAGAGATAATTACAAAATGTATCGTAATAATGACAAGTCATATTATATCAGATTGCTAAAAACTAGATAACGATGCTTTGTATTATATTATATTATTCTAGACTAACCATTCTCCTGAAAATAAAATTACTGTTAAAAGTATTTTGAATCGCATAATTCCATTCTTCAACCATTGATTAAACTCTTTGATTCTTCATTATGTGAGTCTCCTTTGGCTTAAGGGCCATACAACTGGCAATAAGATATGAACTGTAGCGATCTATTGTAACATACCTGTTCTGTCACCTGTCATCCAATTTCCTGCCAGAGTTATAGACTGCTTTATTAAACTGCTCTTTATATTATAGTAGAGGGTACCTGTGAAAGGGCCAGTAGACCGTGTGGTTTGTGAATGTTGGTGTATTGTACATATATAGTGTATTTATTGTAATACCTGTTTTTACCTGTGTTATTGTGTTTAGCAAACTGACGAGTATGTGTTGTAAACTACTGGATTTATTTATATCAAGGATTCGTTACTCAAGCGTACATCTGCCTATGTTCAAAGTGTAATATAGAACCTATTGTACAACACCAAAATGTTTGTTAACAAAAACCTTGTTTTGTTTTTAAAACTGGGGTTGTGATAAATGCTATAATAAATGTGAACAAATCTTTATCATATTGTTGTTTTCTAGACTGCCTCCAGTGCAATGACCAGTGAACCACTTTACTAAAGCACTTGAGCAAAACTTTAACACAAACGTATAAGGCTTGAATATAATAAAAAATCTGTTAAATACAATAGAACTTTATCATTCAGATACTTTTATTGTGTTCTATTGTGTTAAAGTCTTGCCTTTACTTGTGACATTATCAACTGTTGAAGAGTTAATATGCTCCAAAAGGGTAACTTTGTTTAGTGTCAGTGCTTTAGTAAATAGGTCTCCAGATGTGTGACCCTTCATATCTGAATTTGTATAGTTTGTGTGTTCATGCAATAGATTGTACCATCGTGTATATAGGATTGAAATATAATAATCACTAAGCAAACAAATACACATCTACTTCATTTCATTGCAACATTTAATGAATAAGATGAAATAACAACAATCATTAACATGTAAAACTTTCGACAATCATTCATATTACATACATACATAATAAAGCGAACAATGGACAAGAAACATGCAGATATTGCAATAGATGGATAATCAACGTGGGCCCTTATTCACAGAGATTCTTGGATCCCTTCAGATACATTTTTGAAGCTCACATATACCTTATGAACAGCACGGTCTTGCTTATTTGGTGGGAAGAGACATCTGCTCAAGTTATGGGTGCTAAATTTCCTTCGTCTTTTCCTCGAAATATTAATTTAGATAAGGAACATGCACAATCTTTAGCCCCTTCCAACGTTAACAAACATGCTAAGCACAGACACCATTAGAAACCTTAACAACATCAACAGTTAAATGTTCAGTGATTTTGTGTTGTTTTTCTTAATAGCATGTTTATTTTAGATGATACTCTAATGCAAAAATAAGAAACGTTACACCATTCATCCAAACATATCCTGTAGACAGTATTTTCTAATGTCACCATCTCTACATGCAGTGTATATAGATTTGTTATCACTTGCCACCTTGTATAGAGGATCGCAATCTGACCCACATAACTCCACCTGGGTCTCCAAACTCCCATCCACATAGAAACAGGAACCATCACCTAGGAAACAAACAAAAACACATGTCAACAAATTGTCTGATTCTTATCAGTCTTGGCTAAATACATGTATTACCAAAGGCATTAAAATCCATTTTCTATAGATTTTATTAAGAACTGAGCTGGTGGCACTACATGTCTTTATGAGTATTACAAACAAAACATGGAGATATCCTGAGCCATGTTTTATTTTGCTGGAAACAAGCCACATCATGCAATTAATAATAGATTGTGAACATCTATGCCAATGCTATAAATTAACTTCCATACTGATTTATTTGCAGGAGTAGAACCACATTTCTTGGATCAAACGTCATGATAAGAATGGTGGAAACACTGATTATTGTATGTATTTATGTATGTAACAATGTTTACTATTTACCTGTACTTGTATAAAAGCCTCCTTTGTAAGGTAACATACTCAATACTGCATTACGACTTTCCTTCCACTCTTTTAATGGCAAACTACAACAAATATGAGCAACAGAACAGTACATTAGCAAATGGTTGAATTATTCCATATAAAACAATTTGTTCCCTAAATATATGTACAGAACTAAAACAGGAAGATGTGATGATTAAAATTAAGCTGTAAATTTCATTTTTCTAATACTGCAGTTGGTTTGCAAATTAAACTGATATGGGCGGCTTGCATATAAAACTGATATGGGCGGCTTGCATATAAAACTGATATGGGCGGCTTGCATATAAAACTGATATGGGCGGCTTGTATATAAAACTGATATGGGCGGCTTGTATATAAAACTGATATGGGCGGCCTGCATATAAAACTGATATGGGCATATACCTCTCTAGCTGATGAAGAATAATACAGACTTCAGGTAACTAGGAATACCATACAATTGATTGTTCTTATGCCAGCAGCACACATATTGTTAAACCAGCACCTCTTTCCATGCGATTGTGTACAGTACACTATTCAAGAGTGTTAGAAAGTCCTACCCAATATTCCTGATATCTGTGACAGTGATATGACCGTCCTGTGTTCCACAAGCTACACTGGTGTCTGTGATGAAACAGCAACAGTTTACAGCATCATGGCAGTCTAGCGAAAATATCTGAAAGATTCATTTACAAATTAAGGGTCTACCATCCTTTTCAGATTTTAAATATCACTGATATGCCACTTGCAGAGTATAAGAAAATCAAGTGAACTACTATCTGTTAGTTTTTTTCTTCTACACAACAGACAAGTTTTACACATAATCAAGTTATAGTCAACAGAAACCAAAGCAAAAAGTATAACGTGAACTACTTTATAAGGCCATACAAGTAAACCCCACCTTCTGTTTGCTTTGTAAAGCATATCCCTGCAATGTGCTGTTTTCACATCCAAGTAACAGAAGCTTGCCATCAGTGCCCACCTCTTTCTCATCTACAAACAAATATATAAGAAGAAAAGAAAGTAGTTTAAGGTTCCCTTTCATTCTTACAACCATTCCACTATTAAGACCACCACCTTTGGGTCTCAAACAACCAGTATTTAATGTAATTGAGTCTTGCTATTCAGAATTTCAAACTAACTTAATATTAAGACTATTTTTAATCAGTCCCGAGGGTGGTCTTATTAGCTTAACTTTATATTATATGAATACAGTATAAGTAATGTCATTTCAACTTGAACCAAAATTGTATTCTAGAATCTCAAGTTAACTAATGCACAAAATGTTATGCATGATATTCAGTGATGTTCAACAATGAACATAAAATCCCCAAAAGCCATTCGAGTACTTTGCAGCAGAAGCCTTACCTGGTGCACAGTCAGCTGTTCCAACATCTACATCACTACCAGGAACCCCCAGACTACATGAGTTGACATTGCCTCCGACATTGTCTATAGTTCTGATGCAACTTTGTGTTCCACAGTCCCATAGTTTAGCTGTACCATCTCTACCACATGATACCACGTTACGGCCTCTGTCTACAATGGCTGTGTCTAATATGCCTGGAAATATATTTCAACACGAAACACCTAACAATGGTATGGCCTGATTTTCGGGCAGTCATAGGTCAATGTCACTCAACACAAGCTCAGTTGAAAAGCCTTATTATTGGGTGCATGATGTTTATAGTGAAGTTTAAAGTGAATACGTGTACCACATACAGTTTTCATGATATTCTTAAAAAGTTTAAAATGTTGACAAAGCAATAGGCATCACAAAAACAAAAGCATTTGCAATCCTGCCAAAATATGTACAATATCTAGATTGTTTAAGTGACACAAGATTGACTTTCACTAATTAAGTAAATATCATGAAAGAGTTTTATTGGAAAAGATAGTATACAGTAGTTGTAAAAAATAATACATGTATGCAGTATCTTACCAGCTCTGTGTCCTATCATGGTGGCTGCACACTGTCCAGTCTCTGCTGACCAGACCTTCAACTGCATATCTGCACCACCAGTAAGAACAACAATACCAGATGGGAAAAATCTACAAGTGTACACATCTCCATGATGACCAACAAGCTGTCTCTGTAAAGTAAATGGGTAGGAAGTTGGATAGTGAAAAGTAATACAAGTAAACTACAGGCTATCGAAAATTATATCCTAAAATAGGAATTCAAAATAGTTAGGACATTTTCAATTCAGAAACAGATATCTGTAATGATCTTCTTTGAGATATCAAACACATAATATCTAATATACTTAATCTGTATAATTAGATTTCTACAAATGTACACATAGTTTGACAAGTCCAACAAGATATTCATAGCAGGGTACACATTTTAACTCCTATTGCCCTGACGAAGGAATTTGGTGCAGGTTAGTTGCAATGTTCAAGCCTGTAGATAATATTTCTTGTTTTTAATATGCCAAATAATATGCAGGATGAGTAGCGATTTTGATAATTTTCTTTCCCTGTTATAAAAATCATGTTTGCCATTATTTAACAATACATATGAAAATTATAGCTGACTTACTCTGACGTCTCCAGTCTCTGTTTCCCAGATATTCACCTGTCCACCAGTGTCTGTAGAAACTCCTAAACCTCCTGCAGTCACATCTAGACAATGAACCTACAATATCAAAAACATGAACAAGATGGTTTATACATGTACTAATCAAAGCACTTTTTCTAATTTAAAAAAAAAGAAATTGAAAGAACTTAAACATTTAACACCATTCCAATTTGTTTTTCTATATTATGTTATGTAAATACGGGTTCTAGCCATGTTTTATTCTGTGGTATGATAGGTAGTGTATCTCCCTCAATGATTACAAAAATCAGTTTGCAATACAGGCTTTAGTTGAAAGTAAACAATGCGGCCAAATGATTTAGAACAATATACTTCAAATAGCAAATAACACAAGTAATAATATCCAATAATGAAAAAATCACCAATATCATTTTGCATGATTTTACTACTGTGATTTGTTATGATTTTGAATTGTTTGATAGTAGAAATGCTGTGGCTATTGTCATTGATTCATATATTTTTTCAGGCATTTATGGTTTGAGTTTTAAATGATTATGTAGACATGGAATGAGAGGAGGGAACTAATTATTTAATGACAATGTACCCTTACTCATCATTATTCACTAAAACAGAGTTACATAGTTTTGTGTTTGGCTCATTCAACATATAAAATCACAGTCTTAACAAATACATACAGATTTTCTTTCTTTGTGTATAGTTGTGTAGGTAATTGTTGGAGCCAAAAATCTTCTGAAGATTGAGTCGCCATTGCTTGTGTAGGAGATGTCAATTGACCTCTGGAAACGAAATACAGTAGTTTATGTATTCAACAATGCTGGGTATAGAATTGCCTTGAAATAATATCAAATTAATTTGGCCCATTGTTACATTCCCAAATAGTTGATTTTCTTGTTTTAATTTGTAAGGTTTCTTCACACAATGGGCAATATTTAATGAGATCCTCAAGGAACATCTAAAAGCATTAGTGTTAAAGACAAAAAATAAATACGACAGAAACGTGGCTCACTAAATCAGTTCTACTAATGTATCCCTGTGAACAACAGATGTTTTAAGGGTACCAACTAGAAATATGCTTGCCCAGGAGTCAAACCTATGAACTGTAATTAATGATATTCTAACCACTGAGCTAAGCAAACATAAATTCCTTGTAAAGTGAAACATTTAATTATGGTCAGCATTATAATATCTTCATGGATTTCGTCATGTATAGTAATTTAGATTTAAATTTTTGGTTCAGATGACCAATGGAATCTATGAAAATCAACGCCCAAACATTACCAAACAAGAACCAATATTATTGAGGTTAATAGAACATTTGATGGGTAAAAAATAACTGGCACATCTTACGTACATTTAGTCACCTGAAGTCTAGATATATATATATATACCTGTGATACACCTTGGACTGTGAATCCATCCTTTGCTGACACATGGGGAACACCTGTCTCTGACACTCCCTCATTCTTTAGGTGGCTGTGGACACTTTCCTTTCCTTGGAGAGAAAATATGTACACTAAATGGTGTGGTAGCAACATACTTAATGCACAATATTTATGACAGTAGTTTCAAATAAATATCAATGTGAAAATGATTGTAGTTGTCAGCTGGTTAAATAGGTCACTAACCACATGCTAAATTAAGTACGTATATCCGAATTTTGCAAAGTCTCCGAAATGGTACAAGTTACTTACCTGAACATTTAAAACTAACCCAGGCCTTTCCATCACGTTCCCTGAAAAACAGAAGACAAATAATATTACAAATTGTTAAATTAGATTTCAATATACAACTGACAGTTAACAAATCATTACGATTTACCTCAAAACTTCGTTAAAGTCGTTTTGCAGAATCACCCTGGGCGCAGCCATTTTGGTTATCCTACCAGGAAAGTACATTCCATTTGATTGGTTGGATTCATAGCAGGTGTAAGTATGTGACCAATAGAAATTGGCTTAACAAATTGTCGTCAGTCGCACGTGCTTTTTCATTAAAGGTAAACATACTTTTATTTTTATCCATGTTTACGTCAGTTTTCTGTCTTTTTGTGGACCTGACAGATCTTATTTTTTTATAATTTATTCTCATTTTTACTAACACACGATTGAGCATTTACAATGAAGTTGAATTAATGTGTTATTGTGTTTTCTACATGTGTTTATTCATGAATATGTTTATAGTTGTCACTAAAACTCCAGTATCGAGTACTCCAGTACCATTAAGGTTACTATCTACTCTTTCCTATCTATCAGCTGATAATGTTCCAACGTGCTTAACACAAGTGAAACTGTTTATACAAAGTTGTCCATACACAATACATGTATATCATACTTTGTTATGTGTTGTAAAGTATAAAGAAATAGTCTGAGCTCCCAAACAGATTGACATCTTAACGTGGGAAAGTAAAGATAATAAGTTGACTATATCCTCTTTGTGAAAGTTAGTGGCCCATATGCAATAAAGATCGTTTTGCTGAGGTTAAAAAATAACTGGACAAATTATTTTGGTTCTTATATAGTTTATACTAATTTATTTAAGTTTGAAACAAGCAATTATTGCTTATACGTGTTAATCATGCTTGAATCCATTCCTGGAACCAACCAGTACTAAGCAATGAGGTTAGAGTTTCATGCTCAAGGAAATAATGGAATCCTTTAATGCGCCTCAAACTCACAATGAACAGGCATAATAACTACAATCATGTTTATGTGGGCTGCCTGTTTCTACCATAGTAACCTACAAGTTACACGCTCGCCTATCATTGATGCAACCCAGGTTCAATAACTTGCGTCGCCATAAGAAATGGTATCTAAGTTAGACATGTGGGTTTCGCCTAAAAAAAGACCACTTGAACTCAAACATCCGTACAAACGATAATGATTTGTAAAAGTTCTATAAATTGTTTGTAATCGTTGTAAAATTAATAAAGTTTAAACTTTTATCATAGATGTCTGACAGTGATGATGATGTACCAGCATTGCCAGCTGACACACTAGCAGCCCTACAATCTTTCTACAAGGACCAGACAGAACAACGCACTAAACTAGAGGTGGCAGTGGAGCAGGGAGATGTGTCTAATATCAACTTACAAGAAGATTGGGTATGTGCAAGTGAAAGTATTACAACACACTTTCATGCAACCATAATAACTTCATTGTCAGAAAGAAGTTCTGTGTTCAGAAATGCAAGTTAGCAGAATTTTATACTATGAACGGACTCAATTACCAGTAAACCCGTGGACACATTTGTTAAATAACAATACTGTTAAACTGGGGGTGATCCAGAGTTAATCTGACTGTCTATAACTTCCGTAGTTAATAAGCAAAATAAATGACTAATACATGACCACATGTAAGCATACCTTCATTACACAAAACATGAAAAATTCACGTTTATACAAAAAGGAATGATAATACAAACATTTACAACTTGTACGTATCTGACATGCGGGGAGCGTCACTAGACACAGACCGATTTTGCCGACAGTCATTTCTCTATGTAGTCTCCTTTGCACGCTGTACAAATCTTATGCCTCAACTTATCCATTTTCAATCCACTTATAGATTATACCAGAATACCATTCTGTGTCAAGAGTAAAAACTGTACAAAGGAAAGCATAAGCCAGTTCCAGAAATATGTTGAAACCTGCGCCCTTTAAAGCAGACACATACACAGGAAAAACTTGAAAATACTTAGGGAGCAAATCCGGTGAATAGGCAGGGTGGTCGACCAGTTTGGATGTGTTACACACTCTAGTTTACTTCGTTCTTGGGAACATGCTCTATAATTCTTTAGGTTCTGGCTCTATGCTGCATGTAATTTATTTTGATCTTTTGAGATATTCACCATCATGTGTTGTGTCACTTATGTTGCTTTCGTGTCCTCCTTCCCTGCCTCATCATTTATCCGAAGAATTTAAACGATTCTCAGATATCTAAACTTTTTAAAGTGGCATTTACAAAGTGGCCCTCCTGTTTCTACGTTTGACTGTACAGGCTCATTATTATATTTATATATATGTCACTCACATTGCCAGAAGACGTTATTTTTTATCATTTCAGCAACTAAGTCAGTTTTGGTACTCAGATGCCACAGCATTGGTTCTTGCAAAAGAAGCACTGAGTATAGCAGGGGGAAATGGCAGGTTTGTAGATTGGAAAGAATGGACTCTGTGTAGTAATTATCACATAGTTTTAACTGTAGATTCCCAGGTGATGCTGAACATTGTAACATTAATAAAATGGCACACACCCTTCTTTAACTTTCTTAACTGTATAAACCATTTGATAAAAATAAATATATTGGACATTTCAATATAGACATGTGAAGAACAATCTTATTTTATTCTGACCATTAAGGACTGTCTATTTGAATACTCGAATGTTTTATCAAAAATGTTACAAATTTATTTAGATATCAAATTTAGATCAAGGCACAATATAATAAGAAAACTAGTATACTATTAGTACACATTTATATTTCAGAATTGCCTGCATCAGTGCGCCAACAGCTTATAAGAAGATAAAGGAAATCATGCCAATGACTTGTACTGTGAAGTGTTTAGAGTTTGATACAAGATTTAATGTGTTTGGTGAAGACTTTCAGTTCTATGACTATAAAGAACCTTTAAATCTTCCTTTAGAGTGGAAACAGAGTTTTGATGTTGTTATAGCTGATCCACCGTTTCTATCAGAAGAGTGCCTGTGTAAAACTGCTGTCACTGCAAAATTCCTCGCTAAAGATAAAGTTATAGTGTGCACAGGTAACAAACTTTGGTAACTATGTACATAAGTAAGATTATTATTAGTACAGGTAATCTTTTATGCGTAAACAGTATATATCAAGCGATCCAGACAAATATACACTGTACATGTATTTTGGTTGATTGGATGAGTTACTCTCTGAATGCATGAAGACAAACATGTTTACTGTTTCCACGTAGATTTGGTATGTCCAACATGAGAATATAAGAACACTGTATTTCCTGATGTCATGAAAGAAAAAGCTATTTATAACCCCTCCTAATGAAATGGTGGATGGGAGGATACTGCAGTCATTTAATGGTCTATTGGTTAAACTTTGTGCCACAGTTTCAAAGTCATCTTAATGGTTCCTATTTCCTCTGACAATGCAGGGATATGGGGTATGCGTTACTTTCAGTGATAGGTCTAGTGATTGTTTTTTGGGGTATGCATTACATTCAGTGATAGGTCTAGTGATTGTTTGTTGGGGTATGCATTACATTCAGTGATAGGTCTA
>ENA-OREC01001219-OREC01001219.1-marine-metagenome-genome-assembly--contig:-NODE-1219-length-12593-cov-13.095158_pt1 | contig 12593 bp, 8 predicted proteins | sample MGYA00248626_ERZ508543 | MGnify/ENA primary metagenome ERZ508543 (study PRJEB26211, sample SAMN05518279) | marine metagenome | isolation source: Puget Sound, Washington, USA | host: Bankia setacea... | reverse complement strand
CCATGCAACATGATCAGAATCTGCCCTGAAAGATCAACATTCTTCTATTTCAGTTTTCAGAATCATCACATCATATTTGTTATGCCTTTGAACAGTTCTTCATGGTTTGTATAAGGTGAGATGCAATCATACCTTGAGTTCATTTAGCTTGTCAATGTAGACTTGTTTGTTCTGGTCTTCTCCTTCATCATACAGCCAGTCTTCTGTGTCTCCTAGCATTTTATTGAAGTTCTCACGGTCCTACAAACAGTTAACATGTGAAACTAAATTCAGCAGTCTGTTCATAACATTGATCTTACAAGTGTTTATACATCAGTCTCATTGCAAAGTAACAGTACACATTCACTTTAGTAAGAAATGTTCATTTACAGTGATCGAATTCCACACTTTTGATAAACAATTTCAAAAAAAGAAAAAAGGCCGTTCAGAGCTATGATTATGGAAAGTGTATCAAATCATAAAACATATCAGTAACAGTTCATATTGGTTAAGATAAAGAAATGTTTATTAAAGATTTTCAAATTCATCGCTTGTTTCTAGAGCGTTGGAACTAGAAAACGGTCAGCACTTTGATTAAGAAATATAAAGATAACACACAGTAACAGTATACATAGAATTAAGTAAAGAAATGTTCATCAAAGATTTTTATTTTTATTTTCATATATTGTTTGTATCTACACTTTCAGCACTTTGATTAAATTACATGTTACAAGACTAAAACCTACCAGTTCCTTGCAGAATTCCTCGTATGGTCCACACAGTTTGTCTCTCATCTCATACACGTACTCCTCCACAGCGTTCTTAGCATCACATCTCTCCTTCTCTAGACGGTCTTGCATGATCATAGAATTCTGGAGAAAAAACCCACATAACATTAAAACCACCAAACGAACATTAACAAAATCTCGACTTGTCCGGCTTATCATTGGAATGGCAAAAGCAAATAAAATGCATTAGGTTTCAATTTTTCGGCTGATCTTGCTTGCAAAACCGTGTATCTATTTCTCTAATTTCTATTACGTGAAACAGTTTTACTTTAAAGCGAAGGAAGCACAAACCTACAAATGTAACTCCTTTACCAGACGTTATTATTTACCGAGAGTATAAAAAAACAACTTATTGTTTATGTACCTCTTTCTCCTGGAGTAGGTTGATCATTTCTCTGCTGAATTCAGACACCATGGGTACAATAGGGAGGTCAATGCTCTTTGTCTTGGCTTTCTTCTCTTTCTTGTCTGGTGATTTCTTTCCTTCTCCCTCATCCTGCCACAACAAACACAATATCACATTTTCATATAGGATCTTACATCAGTTGTCATTTCATATATTTAGTGTTATCAAATTCGTTAAAACATAAACTTATTGAGCTAGCGTCTGACAAAAAACACAATATCACATTTTCATATAGGATCTTACATCAGTTGTCATTTCATATATTTAGTGTTATCAAATTCGTTAAAACATAAACTTATTGAGCTAGCGTCTGACAAAAAACACAATATCACATGTACAAGGATCTAAGATGATTTTTCATTTCGTATATTTTTTTAACAAACTAGTCCAAGAATATGCATATTGAGCTAGCATGTGGCAAGCATATTCTGACTGAGCTCAAGTGTAAAACAGAATACTGTAGTTCCACTGAAGAGTTATGCCAGTTTTCCATTGTTCACTCTTGTCTCTTAAGTAAATAGAAAGTTATTATATTCACAACACAACTAATGCAAGCTAAGGCAAAACCCCATACCTTTTTGTCATCTTTGCTTTGAGATTCTTCCTTCATCTCAGCATCCTGCCCATTGGTGGATTCAGCGGTCTGTTCAGTCTCCATTGATGCCTAGAAATAAGACGCAGTTGGATAATTAACATGGACTGGACATGTGCCATAGTTGATTCATTTACGCCCAAGTCAAAATGTGGGCTAAAAATAATTCACTCAATGTTACTAAAAACTATCATACTTGCTTTTTGTGACTTGTCAAAGTGGTCACACCTTTTAAGAAGAATGACACATGTTAAAACAGGTGTAAATATTATGTTAAAAAACTTAAATATAATTAGAGGATATAATATAAGTAGCCATTACAAGGAAACTAATAACGATTTTGTTTTATGTAATAAACTACCACATATCATCTACAAAATTGCACTAAAAAATCAGAAAACAAAAGATAAGATCACTTTTACAATGTGTGCAATTACCTCTGGCTTGGAAGGCTCTGCAGTTGCCTCCCCTTCTTTGGCAGGCTCTGCTTCCATGGATTCCTCTTCCTTTGATTCCACCTTCTCTATCATACTTGCAGACGGTACAGACAGTATACCATTCTTGTTAATCTTTACCTTTACCTTCACCTTAGCACTCTCACCATTGGCCGCAGGCTCCACTTTGGTGATATGGAAGCGACCTTTTAAATAGTTAAGTTTATGGTTTATATACATCTAACGTCTATTTTACTTGTACGTTCTATTTTGTCGTAGTAATTTATAACATTTTAATTTGAGTTCAGATGTAAAACAAGCAATTTTTGTATTTGTAAATCACGTTCACATCAGTTCCTGGAACCATAAGTACTAAGCAATGAGGGCAGTATCTTGGTCAAGGAAACATGTGGCTCCAACAAGCGATTGACCTATTACATGTCAGATGTTCTACCCCACTGCATGAGTGTTAAGTACATGTTTGTTATTAAACAACACAATGTAGATTCTTTTCTTTTTTCTATGACAACACAAATATGCAAGTAAATTCATCTTTTTATCTCCAAACTAAAACTGTAAATCAAATCACAAAATAATACCCTGTCCCACAAAACTAAAAATAGTTAGCATTTGGATTATCCTCCTTCATACACATCCTCAGGTTTAATCAGCAGCATTCTGTTCATCGGTTATGGAGGAGTTGCACTTACAAGATATTTGGATAGACAGAAGAAAGACCAGACAGGGTGATTCCTGTATACTCCACAAAAACTTTGCTTGAAGCGGGTATTATAGCCTTTTATGTAATAATCTTTTAAATGCCTTACCTATGCTTGGATCTGGTATTGGTACTTCACTGGGGTTTGTGTATCTGGCATCAAGGGTGAAGGGTTCCTTACGGTAGAACGTCAACATTTTTGAGGAGGGAATTGGACAGAACTGTGTGAACAACTCCATTGAACTGTAAGTAGACAAGTATAGGGGTTACAGACATTACAGAAACTTGTCTGATTGGATAGTCAACATGACACAGAATAACTATATCTACCTACAAGGCAATCAAATCATCAAATTCTACTTTCCCTGTATATCATTAGGTAAAGTAAAACAATAAAGTACATTACAGATTTTAACATTCTACTAGTCCTGCATCCAAAACAACTCTTATCAATATGAGAGGACCAGTTGAATTTCCATGACCGGATCTATCATGGTAAATGCAAACTTTAAGGCTTCTACTTGGAATGTACTTCAGCCAATCTTCAGTGCAAAACACCAAGATTCATTTGCTGCATTTAAATTAAAAGTTTAATCAATGCATGTAAAACTAGTTTCTTGATTCAGACACCAACTTGTTTCAATATTTAGTCACCATCTGGTTTCATAATTCAGATACAAACTTGTTTCAATATTAAGTCACCATCTGGTTTCATAATTCAGATACAAACTTGTTTCAATATTTAGTCACCATCTGGTTTCATAATTCAGATACAAACTTGAATCAATATTTAGTCACCATCTGGTTTCATAATTCAAATACAAACGTGAATCAATATTTAGTCACCATCTGGTTTCATAATTCAGATACAAACTTGTTTCAATATTTAGTCACCATCTGGTTTCATAATTCAGACACCAACTTGTTTCGATATTTAGTCACCATCTGGTTTCATAATTCAGATACAAACTTGTTTCAATATTTAGTCACCATCTGGTTTCATAATTCAGATACAAACTTGTTTAATTATTCATACTAAAAATGTTTCAGACACAAACCACTAATTCCTACACCAACGCATGTACTTTAAACATTGTAATTAATAATTTGGACACCTTATTCTACAATTAAGACTATACACAACCTGAGGGATGAATGCGAAAAGGATATTGTCTGTTTCTTTATTCAATAGCACTTAGAACGCTTTTGCTTTCACTCCCTCTATTGTTTACACACGAGGAAAAGCTGGTTATACAACAATGCCCCAGGTGAGAAACAATACGTTACACCTGTAGATTACTAAGCCATGACTAAGCCTCAAACAACATATATCATGCTCACATTTAACACATACTCTTTATGTAATTGCTTGAAAATAAAACAAGATAACACATTTAAAAGCTTTATACAAATTGTAAACAAGTGGTTAAAAAAAGCTAAACAGACATTCAGCTTTTAGTGAGTGTCATAATTAATACAACTGTAACAACAATTTGCATAGCTGATGATGAGAACATTATTGTTTCAATCTTGCATATAATAATTGAACAGAATTTTAATTAGCAGTTACAACTTCATTTTTGTTCTCATTCAAAACAGTAAATATAAGAGCCTTTTCAGTATACAGTTACTCAAGCTTGATTGTTCCTTTTATTAGTTTAGTCAGTTTTCAATAGGATCACGTTTCATTCATTGAAACCAAAGTTAGAAGCAAACATTTAGTACACATGCATCTAGTGGGGGAAGGAGGGGGTGAGATAGTGCTTTTCAAAACACTGAATTCATAATCCCCACCCTCACCTTGTTTTCCCATCAAAGGGGAGGGGGGAGGGGGAAAGGATTTTACATACAAAGTAAAAATATCTAGAATTTGTTCGTTGACAAGTTCAAGACAATTCACCTTTAATTTTTGTCATTTTGGTAATCATCATATCGCAAAAACGGTAAGAAGATAAAGCAACAACTTTATATAAGGTTGAAATTAGGGAAAAGATGGTTGGATTTAAAGACATTTTGCTAGGGGCAGCTACCTGTAATCTGCTACAGTTATATCAGTGAGAACTAATTGTGATCAGTATATTCCCTAACCACACTTTGTCACAAGAAATAAGGATATATGAGAATTTCGAAGAAGTGGCATAACTCTAGAACCCTTTGACCCTGCTTACACAAATAAGTTCATGCACATCTACACGTCATAGGGATCACATGTAACAAGTTTCATTTAATAATAAAGACTTTCATTAACGAGAGTGCTTATTAAATGTACACCTATCTTCCATAAGGCCCTCAACACAACAGTTTAACAACAGAGTTTAGATGACTTGAAAACTGTGGGAGGAGTTTGAGACATTCAACAACAGACAGACTGGGAGTTTGAGATACAACATATCATTAACAGACAGACTGACCGTCTGCTGAGTCCAGTACGCTACCCCCTAATTTCAGTAGTTGAGAGTATAATTGTAGTGAAAATCCCCCCATGTTACCTGTCTTCCTCAAGGCCACCGCCCTGCCAGGAAAGTGTGATAGGGTACTGCTGACAGTCCTGTATGGAGAAGTCACGCACACGGAATGTTGGCGACAGAATGGCACACTGAAAAATTATAAAAACATCTCAATAAACTCAGGCGTCAGCCACAACTAAATAAGGAATATTACAGTTGGTCCAGTATTTTAATGTTTTATGCTCAAAGGTTTTTTGTTGTTGTTTTTTCAAACTCCTTTTTATTTAAATGTTTAATATTGACTCGTTAAAAACCAAGAACCCAAAACAGAGTATAGACAACCAAGAAGTGTTGACATCACCATGCTTACCATTTTCAGAAAAAAAGAACCCAGGCTATCTCATTACAGTAAAGACTTGGAAATAATGTCAACAGATTTATGGACAATAGGATAAAACCTTTGATGGGCGTGTTTTGAACTAAATAAAGTTAAAAGCAGTGTGTAAGTAGGGCAAGGCAACTTCACTCTGTATTGACTGTTTTCACCTTTCTTTGAAACAATCTGCTGTTCAATGAATGTAACAAATTTTAATGTATATTTTAGGTGTATAAAATTGAAAATATTCCCTGAAAATGCTGTTGCTACACAGGCAAGTCAATCAGTAATGACATATCGTGTAAATTACTAAATAACAGAATTTGCTCATTTTCTAGTGACAGAAAAAATCCAGTTTAGAGGGGTTTTACTGTACAACAAAGCTGGATTCAATGTTGACAGAGTAAGATGTGTCAGTAAAGAATAGGACTTAAACAAGGTAACTGATACCACCATCCCCTAATTGCCAATTAGTACCCATATTATCTGATACAATAGCAACTACCACTAAGCAACCCTGTATGTGATTACATTAAAGGTAACAGATATATGTGTTTGTTAATGATAGCATTATCTGTACTTTTAAATGATAAACACCATACATTGTCATGTTAACTTGTTTTTGGCCGTTGGTGTATTTTTCTTCTTCACAAATTCAACACAGTGTAAAATATCAAAAATAACATTCAAACCTGGCTGTCCTTGTACTATTAAAGCTATTTACATGTGTACAATAAATGCTATATCTGGCAAAATCAAGAAGGTAGCTAGAAGGTTAACAGGTTAAAATTATGAATTTCAAGGTAGATATATAATGTTACATAAGTGTCATTTAATATAAACTTTTACAAACGGGTTTAATGAATATTTTTTAAGCAAGTCTTATAATAATTCTCTAAAACTAGTTTCAGAAAAATTTGTATTTAATGACAAAGAGCGTAGGATTCTTTTAATCCTGTGACTTATCAGCCTGCACGGACCTTTGCACACGCTTTTCACAGGTTACTTGCATGTACATCTGGTTTAATATTAGACTAGTGTAATTTAGAGATATTCTAAATAATTATATTACATTGAAAACAAGGTTAGTTGTGTGATAAACAGTGTGACCAAGTTTGGTTATATGGATTTCACTCACCTGTAGGGCACAGCCTTTAGAGACAGCCTCATCTGCGTTAAGTGTTGTGTGTGGATCTTTCTGGAACACTTTCTTTACCACTTCCTTGATGCTGGGAATTCTGCTTGCCCCACCCAATGTCTCTACCGAGTATATATCTTCCACACTCATCTCTGAAACAGAACAAAAGTTACCTTGTAAAATTAACAATGCAATTAAATCACTGTTCCATAAGTCACAGAGAATCTGCTGTTTCAAGTAATTTATAACAGAAGCAAATGAAGAGTACACAATAAAATGCTAAACGGTTTGTTTCATATACAAAATAAGTTGTTTTGGTTCTGTAGCGTCATTTTGTTGATCATTCTTTTGGAAATAACATTTAAAACATGTTCTTTTGTTTACAAGAAATGTTTTATCCCTTGTGAGACAGAGGGTATCTTTAAGCATAACTATAAGCATATCAACAACTTATAGCAATCACTTACTGGCTTTTTCTAGAAGTTTTTTGAACAAGTTTTCTGCTTTGGTCAACAGTGGAGCCGCCATCTCCTCAAACGTGGCCCTGAAAATAGAAATGAATAGTTAAACAATATCCCATTCACTAAACAATTCATTTGATTACAACATACAACCTTTTAGAACAGTTTGAGCAAACCTATTGGTGTAAGCGTATGATTTCAAACAGCTTAAATAATTTTAACCACCAACATCAAGCTAGTACAGGCTTCTAACACAGGGTATATAAAGTACAAACCATTCAAACCACTGAACTAAACAAGCTTAAAGAATGATGAATATCTATACTGAATTTAGGATTATTCTGCACAAGTTCATTGAAATATACAACCATTACATGTACACTCATAAAAATGTTAAAATATGGAAAAAAAGTGTATGGTTTTTCAGGACATGATTCAGAAATGCAACTTAACCTATCTTCAAATTGATATGTTGTCGATTTATCAATAGCTCAAATATGTATCTACACTGAATTAATAATTTACACACCTGTCCATTTTTCCACGGACATCCTTGTCATCCATGAAACATTCAATATCTAGGGGAATCGGCTGTGTGTTTGCACTCATCAGTTTCTTGAGTTTCTCACACTCCTGGGTTAGACGTATCAGTGCCTTAGGTTTGGAGTATACATCAATCTTGTACTTGGTTTTCCACTCTTCGATAAAGTGTTTGACAAGAATCATGTCAAAGTCTCGACCACCAAAGTTGGCATCAGACTGTACAGCAAGAACCTGCAATACAAAATGTCAAGTTGAGATTACAGTCTATAATTTACCGGTACAGACAGTCCTCAATGCTTAGGGGCAGCGTGGCGCAGTGGGTTGCACGTCTGACTCGTAATGTGGAGGTTGTGGTTTCAAGCCCCATCAAGTTGTTTCCTTGAGCAAGAAACTTTACCCTTATTGCTTAGTACTGGTTGGTTCCAGGAACAGATTTGAACGTAATTCCACAATCAAACTAAAATAAATTGAGGGCCTTTTGGAAGACTTAAATGTCAAATATCTAGTTAAATATCATCAAAATCATTAATAAGGCAATGAGTTAAACATCAGGGCACAAACAATTCCACTCATCCTACCGCGCTGACAGGCATTTTTTGATGCAGGACGAGCTTAATTTTGATATTTGTGATGCATTTGTCTTGTTTTATTTATCTAGGCAATGAGCAATGTGGTAAAGTTAAGTATAGAAACCCATATTTGAAACAAACAATTCCATATTGAATGTTGTAAAATACGGCATTGCTGCAACAGGTAACTTGACTCTCTCAATATTAAAGTCAATAAACCACACTAAAATATAATTTCATTTATTATCTCTCCTTAATTTAGACAAACATTAGAAGAAGAAAAATCATGATTCTAATTTTGTGTACAAAAATCAATCGCAACATTCCCCATAACAACTGTTTAAACTGATCTCATCTGATTTGACTTACCCTCAATTTTCCTTTGTTGAAAGCTGTCAATGCTACTTGTAGAGAGCTGTATCCAACATCAACAAACACCACGTTCCTTGATTTCTCATTCTCAGCTGGAAGGTCTTGCTTGTAAATACCGTATGACAGAGACACTGAAGTAAATAAATGAACGAATGCAATCATTTCCTCGTGAACAATCAACAATAACACGGTGTCTAATTATGCCACATTAGGAAAACAATACCCTATTAAAATAATTTGCACATGAACAGTTAAACCACTATTTCCCCATGAAGCTGTAACCCCCTCAGTTGGTACTTAATAATTGTTGTTTTTACTCATTCCTTACCCACTAACAATTGTCTATTGTATTTCATGCTTTGGAGTTGCATATTTTCTGATTCCTTTGTTTTATTGTGTTGGAGATACTTGGAACTTAGTACATTGGTCAAAAGTATTCATTGTTTGCTTTTTTCTTATTCTTTGTTTGAACTACTTTAAACTTGGTTGTGTTTTCTTGAGAAGGTGACGCTGCATATATTGGATCATTTGTAGACTAACACTATCAGTTTGAAGCATCAGCAGACTGCAACAGCGAATGCATAGATCTGCCCTTAACATATTGCAAATACTTCAGTTATTGCATTGAACAGATTAAAATGAGTTGAGTATCATTGTCAAAGATGCATAATTCATTATTTCCTTGACACTATTTAGCCTCAGGGATAATTGTGTTTGAGTATGACAATCAACTCAAAAGAAAGTAACGACTGATGTTATGGTGTTGATGTTGTTTTTGTGTTTTGGGGGTTGGGGGGTGTTGAAGGGAGGGGCATACTGGATAGAGTTGCAATATTTCAGTATTTGAAATAAGTAAAGAGCCAATCACAGAATATTACCTGCTGTTGTGTCGTTCAGTATTTTCAGACAATTCAGACTTGCCATTTCACAGCTTGCTATCATTGCTTTTCTCTCAATGTCTGTAAAATAACTGGGAACCTGAAATGTACAAATGGGCAACAGTAAGAAAGGAAGACACCATGTAAACTGTAGAAAGCAATATACAGCTAACAAACCTAACATTCCAAAAATGTTTTATTGCACCATAAAACTTAATAAACCATCAAATATCCTTCACTCAAGTTGATTTAAGCAATGCATTGTATAAAAAAAGTGTACATCTGCATGACAAGAAAGAGGTCAAAGTGAAATTATTGTAACAGTCTCAATATTTTTTCTATCAATCATCTAGTATTGGAATTGCAAGAAAATGTGAATTGCTTCGAGGGAGATTAAAATTAATGGTGAATGACTTCTATACACTTACAGACACCACGACATCCACCACTTTAGTTTTCATGCCTTTCTCTGCTGTTTCTTTCAGTTTAGTCAGCAACATGGTCATCATCTGTTCTGGGGAAAACTCCTGTGTCTCACCCATATATTGTACCTGCAAATACAAAATGAAACTAAATCAAATATTTCCCAAAACAGTGTTCTGTCAAGAATTCAAAAATGACATTTGCCCCATCACCTCTGAAAACGAGGGGACATTTTCAAAACCTTAGGGACATCAAAGTTTATGTAGTATAATAAGAACATCAAAATTCATACTTATTACTTATCCATACATGGTTTGTTTTTCAGAGTGAATACATTTTGAAGACAGAAAAAGAACTGGATTTAAGAAAACTAGACGTGACTTAAAACAGGTATGTCACTGGTTCCATTTGCTATATCCAAGCAGTTTTATGTACAATTACAAAATTAGTTATTAGAATCTTTCAACCGTGTTCTACAAATGGGTTCTTCATAGGCAAGTTCTACCTCGGCTTTGTAAAAGTTGCACTCAGATCCAATAAGATATTAAATTATATTGCTCTGAATACAACGCAACAGTCTAGCTCCTCGGATAATTGAACTAGTCAGTTAAAGACTCCACTAAAGTTCATAGGGCATCTATAAGCACACACACCTGAACAAGAGTTTCTCCATTTGGTCCAGCTTTAACTGTAAATGGTTTCTGGTACATTTTCATTTCTGTCTGCACATGGGGGTCTGAAAATGGTCTGCCCAATAGTCTTTTAAAACAGTTAACTGTGTTTTTCACATTTGTAGTAGCTTGATTTTTGGCTGATATTCCCATCGCTCTGTTTTTCTCACACAGAGAAACATAGGACCTGCAAAACAAACAAACCTGTTCTTTGAAAATCGTATACATATAGGGTTTAAAAATCAAGAGGGGGATCGAAGATAACTATGGACTCGCGATTCCTATCAGATAAAGTAAAAAGTAGACGAGAATCTAGTTGTAGCCTTGCCAGATATTTGACTTTTCTTTGTTAGATGTGTATTAAAACGACTATAAAATCTTAAGAGTGTGAAAGTGGGGGTTTGAGGGCACTAGTACTTTCGTTAACAATGTTTCTAACAGCTATACTCACAGGAACTGCTAAATTTATAATGTGCTGTTTTAGATCTCCATTAAACTTATAAGATATGAAATTAAAAACTGAATCACAGAAAGAACTTACGGTGTGCATCTATCACTGTACTCATTTGCAACTGTGTCAATTCCACCACCTGCTGCAACAGCAACATAGGAAGTAAAGTTCCCGATATCCAAACCGACCACTGCCATTGTACTTTTACTTCCTAAACAATGTTCTAAGAAATACTATCCAAATGTCCTGCCGGCACGTCACTGATCGAGGTTACTTTTCACACGACCTCGGTAAATATAGCGTTTACTTCGGCTAATGTCAGAATCTTTTTGCCGATGTTGACAAACAATCAAGCAGTCAATAAATACTTGTCGATTGTGTCAGGCTGTGTATATATATATCGGTAGATTTAGTTCAGGAATTTTCTGGAAACCGAGGAAAACATGTGGAAAGTTCGACGCCTTCCGAAGTGAGGAAATATGGGGCTCTCTGATTGGTTGAATTAAACAACTTTAATATTGTGCCCTACTGTCTTATTACAAACTGGGTTATCTTCCCTTGGTACACGTTCTTTATGTTGTTGGTGAAACTGTTTTGGGGAGTTTTGAACCCAAAGCGACCGTGAAACTGCGAATTTGGTGGCCGAGTGCTACGATCACAACTGCCTACTACTGAATTCTTGGTTTGTGTAGTAATAACGGTATAATTGTGTGGCTGGTCAGAAACAGGGGTTCGACATTATTGGAAGATAGATAGATAGAACCGGCCGGTCGTTATAGACTGGTCAGAACCGACCAGTCGTTATAGACTATTTAGGAAGGCCAACCTTGTATTTAAAACCCAAAATTACTTTATAATATCTATATATTTTATTTATTTATTTATTATTTTTAGTTTATAATATGAAATACACTTGTCAAATCAGCGAACTTGAGTTCTGCTTCATAGCCATTTCATGTTGTGTATTGTACAAGTATATCTGATATAGTCCAACTCTTTGATAGTGTAACAGGGTCAAATATTCCTATATTGGTTATATTGTGATAACAAGTTATTGCCCTTGTTATATGTTCTAATGTTAATTACTTCCCTTGAATGTCCAGGTTTTACTCAAGCTATTGTCCAGTTGGACAAGTCTATTTTTACATTGGATGTGACCTGACTATTGGCAAACTAGATTTGCATTGATAACTGATTGATTGTTCAAAGAAGTTGTGTGATATTTTGGAGAACATTTTGGTATATTTTGGATTCAGGAAACTGTAAGTGCTTATTGGTTTCAATTGTTCTAAATGTGTTTTAGTAAATTAAGTATTTAAACTTGCATTTGCTAAACTTTATATTGAG
>ENA-OREC01001218-OREC01001218.1-marine-metagenome-genome-assembly--contig:-NODE-1218-length-12597-cov-13.961022_pt1 | contig 12597 bp, 5 predicted proteins | sample MGYA00248626_ERZ508543 | MGnify/ENA primary metagenome ERZ508543 (study PRJEB26211, sample SAMN05518279) | marine metagenome | isolation source: Puget Sound, Washington, USA | host: Bankia setacea... | reverse complement strand
CAGTACCTACAGGTTCAAAGTGAAAAGGTTCTAGCTAGACCAGTACCTACAGGTTCAAAGTGAAAAGGTTCTAGCTAAGTGCTATCCAATAATAAAGCAGATATAATCCAAGGAGGACATTCATTCAGCAAACCAGCCTCTCCAATTTCCAAATAAAACTCAAACCAAAAAGGCTGCAAAAACCAACTCCTCCTGTAACAACAGTGACCCTGAAACCCAATGTCACAGCTATCAATCTTGTCAAACACTTTACAAGTGACTCTTTCTGCGCCCCCTGAAACAACAATTCACTACACAGGGCCATAAAACTCAAATTAGTGGTAACCGTAGTAACCATTCAGTAAGTAGACATTTGGGTAAGGCACAATCTTGTTTTATGGTCCATCATTTCCTCCTTTAATGCATTTTAAACAGGTGTCACACACCGCTTAATCATCCAAAGTGCATTTTAAACATCCCCCTGATATAGAAAACTTCAAAAAAATCCTTTTTTCATTTAAACCGACAAGTGCGAAATCTGTTTTCTCTTAAATAGAGTCAGTGAATTAAGTGAAACTGCAGTTTAGGTTTACAATTTAAGGGCAATAAAACACCTTGAATAATTTGGCCCACTTTCATTTTTCTGGCCTTTGCTAAATTGAGCTTACCCAGACCTCACTAATTCATCAAGTGGTTTTTGGCTCAGAGGCAGTTCATTCTTTACTTCATTAAATTACACAATACACCTAACTTGGCATGGAAAAATAATACAACAGGAAAACTTTTTTATATACGTGCTCAGCAAGTCATGTGACAAATGAACTTCTAAATATAGACATAACACGAGGGGCACCTGTTAGCTATGTAGTTTGGAATTTGAGATGTATATATTCTTTTTATCCCCAAGTTGAAGAATGCGGCACATACATTGAAACCTGAGAAATTTCAACAAAGGTCTTTGCTCTCAAAACATTTTTCAAGTCAGATGTAGAGAAAACCTGTATTATAGATACCTATAGCTAGACAATAATGCATTACAGCCCCAAACATTGATGTTTAGAAGAAACCAACCTTCTTATTTCAGTAGCAGTGACCTTGACTGACTTGAGTGGTTCAGCATATCACAAATATTCCTGTCTTGAGCAAGCATACAGCATACTACTATATAAACAGAATAAATGCATTGAAATTTAACTTAATAAAGTGTAAATGAAACAACGTTTAAGTCACGATAACCTTGACCTTTAGCACAGCATCCAAAATTGCAATACTAAGTGAGCAAACTGTTTACTAAAATAGGTTTATCGGAAAACATGCACCCTAACTAATTATTAGTGTAAATACTAAACTTGTTAATGTTTGCATGTTGCACAGTTCAGCTGCACGTTATTCCTCAAATATAAAAAACATCTTTTGAGAAACAACAATGACAACATAGTCTGTAAGGACATTATATGCGTTGTTGTGAAAAGAGATAAGCTATAAATTGAAAGAGACTAATTTACAGACAGTCAAATGGAAATGATCATTAAAATACACAAGAAGGACTCATCAAATGAACATCAGTAAAGAGGATCTGTTGTTTGTTTGTAACCTTGCTTTAGTTGAGTATCACACTTCAATGAATGTGTTACCATTCTATGACTCTTTCATTTGTATCACAGACTCATCAAGAATGAATCTGATCGAAGGTGTTAACATCAGTATGTTTCATTCATAAATACCAACTTCACGTGGTTACTGTCTGATAGATGGAGAGTTAAAATAATAATGTAAGATTGCTGTTCTGTTATCATAGATATAATGAGTGTTCTTAATCTCTCCCTTAGATGTTACTTTCCCAAATGATTAGGCTTCTGAAACTGTATAGTGTAATACAGGGAGAACCCAGTAGCAACAAAGATAACAGTGAGAGCTTTTCTCAATATATTCCCAACAAATAACCTGGGGGTACTGTACAATTTCATTCATGGTTTGGCACCTTGTTGAAGATGAAACTTTTGATTGTTTTATGATAGAGAGATAGCTAGCGAAATCATAGTCATATCTTTTACTACAGAATTCAAACACGATTATATTTCAGTCCCCAGGCTTCAAATAATACTATATCAACATATCCAAATATACTATGCTGTTGTCTGTCTTCACTCAAAATATGTATTCATGTCTTCAACTTTCTTCATCTGCTTTTTATTAACTTACAGTTATCTTTTTCTTCTTCTTGTTGGCTCTTACACAGTCAGGCCAGTCGCAAGGATGAACTTACAATGACTTCAACAATCTTTTTACAGAAAATATTGGATACTACTCATCAAGATTTTACAAGCATCAAATATTGAAAACAGTATTATACAAGAACCATATATTTAAAACAGTAACTGATTTCAATTGTATTTCTTTGAGCAATACATATTTTTTATTTTAGTTATTCTCAAATTGAATTGAAAACTCTTAATGAGAAAGCACCTGCCAATTAACACCTTAGGCATGAATAGACTATGAAAACATGGCGGCACAGGGCGAAAATCTAGGCACCGGATTGAAAATCAAGACATCCCTTGCCAATGAGCTTATCTCCTAGGCCAGGCGGGTAGGTATGTGATTAAAAAGGCATGTTTTGTTTTGTATACTATCTGCACAATGTGTATTTCACTTACTGCACTATCTCCTTCCATCACCTGCACCATCTGCCAAACTGCTTCCCATTTAGCCAGCAAGAATTACAATAAATCACGTCCAGCATAGGAGAGAACCTTCTGCTAACAATGCCAATAGTCTGTAGAAAGGAATTCAGCCACAGCACTAATAGTTTTTTAAAGTATTCAGCGAATTTGTAAACTGCCATACATTCAAAGCTCAAAGAAAGATATCCATTCTTCCTCATAACCTTACTCTTCTAGAAGCTTTTGATATTACTGATTCTACTGTTACCACCCCCACCATAGCCTAGTGGTAGAGTGCTGGCTTAGAGTGCTGGATGTCCCGAGTTCAATCCCCAGTCAAGAACCACGTCATACCAAAGATGTTATAAAAATGGTACCAGTCTTGTTTGGCATTCAACATTAAACAGGGAAATACTGGCTCATTCTGAAGAATTAAGTTAGGACAAAAATGTAATGGATAAAATCTGGGATAGAAAATCCTTCAAAGTCAGAGCTAGGTTATTGGCCGTTGTGGCGGGATGAAAAAACGAATGACCACGCAGAACAGACAAAAGTCGAACGCTAAAAAAACAGTTATATCGGTATTTGTCTGCCAAACTGCAGTTTAATTTTAAAGCCCAAAAATAAAATGAACTTGATAGGTATGTGTATTTGGACCATTAATGTTTCTCATGTGCATGACTATACTAAATTCAGGTATGCAGTTTTAAAACATGACTTAATTAGAACATTTTAATTAGACTAAATACTCATGGCTAAAGTTGGTATTAACTATGCATGAGTCATATGCATATTCCATAACTATTCTTCAAGTCATAAAAATAACTCACTTATTAACTATCCCATTAATTCAAACAACATCAAATTCTAATCATGACTTTACACAGATGTTATTGCAATTAACTGGTTATCTAACATTAAACACTTTCTAACTGAATTGGCACAACTGCTGCTTATAAGCTTTGCAAGTTGTGGATTACATATTTGTCAAACTATCTGTAATTTTGTGTATGAGAAAAATATATAATTCTTTAGCCAGTCCTCTAAAAACCCTTCCAAAAAATGCCAAAACATATAGGGCATTTAAACTTACCTCCAAAATCAGAAGAAGAATTAAACATTGAGAATAAAATCAAATACATCTCTGTTTTTTTTGTTTTTTTCTTTGTGTTTTCTTTCAAGTATGTTCTGTTTTTTGTATGTGAGAAATGCAGTACATACCAGTACATGTATATCTAAACAGTATGGCCTCTAAGCCAGAAAATGAGTGAATGTAAGATATAGTCTATTCAACAAGTCTAACATAGTGATTTCATAAGATCCAATGTAAGTTTGTAAAGTTGCTGATTCTATAATAATTGAAAGACAACATGAACAAATCTAGCTGTCTATCATTTCCTTTTTTCAATTTCCTTTCATCCCTGGAGATGAAAATGGTAAATCAGAGGTTAATAGTACTGACTTTAAGATAATTGGAATGAAACATGTAATTGTGCTTGTTTTCCTTAGTCAACCGTCGGTGTATAACATGATTTTTGTTGTTGATTAGACGGTGTATAATGTTTGAAATACGGTATTGCATTTTACCCCCATTCAAAATTAGCTTTTTGTAAATTACACCAATTTAATCTTTAACAAGTTTTATTGAATAATCATGACATGTTCTCACTCACGATTCCTATTGATACATTATTGTACCAATCCCCATTCATGAACAGTGATTCCCACATTACTGTACCCTGATCTAAAATAAATTTTGCAAAAAACTGATTATATGGACGATTAAGCTGTTCTTGTCCCAATATTTGTCTAACACGCAAAACATCAAAGCCCTATGCTTACTTTTACCAGACCAAACAAGCCAATACTTGTATGTTATTGTATAGAAATATGCCATGTCATCACTCGTTTATTATAAAAAAGGACTTGTATTTTTTAAACTCTCTCAAAGCCTCTATCTAGCAGTGTACAACTTGATTCATTGGCAGAAATGTGCATGTGCAAGGTTCGATATCTTGTAGACAAAAGTCTGTATGATTATGATTTATTACTAGTAATTGTGGCTGTAAATTCTAGAACACTGGTAGAAACACCCAGGTGAATTATACTCTCCTCTGATTTGTATTTCCAATGTATTGATGATAATAAATGCACATACATTGGCAAGAGACTACACTGATCACATCCAAAGCAATAGTTGTTATCCTAAACATTATAACCTAACAGTAGAGAAAGAGACCTTTAAATCAGTAGACACTGAATTTATATCCAAGCTTTTTTATACTAATCCAATCTGACAAATCAAAGATAGTCACAATATCCAAAGCAAAATACTGTCTGCCAAGTTTTCAACACCAAGTTTTTCAAGTTTCAAAGTTTTCAACAACAGGCATATTTTATTGAAGGAAGTAACTTACATACAAGCAACACGTCAATGTCAATACAAGAAATTGTTGGAAACAAGAAAGATGGGCACACACTTTTATCAACCCACCTTGAACAAACTGTTGTGCAACTTTAAAATGCCTTCAAAGGTAACAAACAGGTGAATCAACTCCAATTCTACTGTTGTCCAGTTTCAAACCAAATCAAAGAACACAAACAGCTGTATGTACACACTCCAAAAAAGGTAAACTATATGAATGTTCTTAACAGTTCATTCGCCTAGACCTAGAAAGACTTTACTGTAAAACTCTGCTATTTCCACAAGTTATAATGGCTACATTCAATTTAATTGGCTATGAAGATTACCTGGCTATTGAGACCAGTTTTACCTGGCTATTGAGACCAGTTTTACCTGGCTATTGGGACCAGTTTTACCTGGCTATTGAGACCAGTTTCTATAGTTCTGGAGAGTGCTCTTATTAGCAGATCTTTACTGAATATGAATCTTACCTTTTTGCTTCCCATGGTCATCCCTCTACCAGTGGTCAGCTCTCTAGTCCATTTCTTGATCCAGATGTTTTGTGTATCTCTTTCCTGAAGACCATTGCTCCAACAGTTACGGTTGCCATGGTGATGGTCAGTTCTTCCATGTGGACTCTTATCGTGCATGTTAATACATCAGTAACAGTAGTGAACTTCTTGTTCCTAATTCTAGTTTAAACATGTCACAAAGTCAAGGCTTTAGTTCAACTTTGCTTACGTCGTCAAAGAACAACAATCACTTTTAAAAAAAAATACTGAATCACCATAAATATATTCTGTCACTAATGTCAGCTGCATCACACAAAACAGATGACTTTCATTGTTATTCTTGTAAAAATCTAGGGTCAATAAATATTCTATGAAAAAGATTAAAAAAAATAATAATTAAAATCACTTTATTTTCAAAACAGCGTCTGATTAATAGAAGTAAATATGCTGGCATTTATTGTATAACAGGGATTAACTTCTAATGTATTTAGGTTAATTGGCAAGCGTAAGTATAATTAATTGTTATTCTTCCTCTTAGAATTACAAAAATGTATTTGGAAAATTATGTGGATTAATTTAAATTTCAAATATAGAATTGAATGAAAACATATTATTAATTGTTATTCTAGGTATCAGAAATATTGAAATGTATCGAGAAAGTACATGGTTCAATTTGGTAAAAATATAAATAAGAATATAACAAAAACACTTTAAATACCATTTGACTCTTATACATTTTCTTTTTTATATAACTGTAAACATTTATATTTGGCACTGTTCGATAAAAATCATGCATTTTCCTAACTCTTGTTTTTCACCTTCTTTTCTTTTTGCATTTACTTTGTCACATAGTGCCCCTGCACTTATCTTCCAGCAGCCTGTTACAGTCGGTGACTAATTTGTGTTCAACATTCCACTGCATTTAACTTCCTCAAGACAGTTGTAAACTATTTTTGCCAACATGTTTACTGCTTTGATTACTTTAAGCTGTTTTATTTTCCCTGTGTAAACAAACAATTGGTAGAAGTGCTGCACAAAACATTGCTGCCTATTGAATCTCACTAAACATTGTATATCTATTCATATAGGAACAAAGCATGAAATTTAACAAATAAAAAGAATTCTACATACAATAAAATACATGTACATGAAGGTAAAATACCTGTAAAAAATACCTGTAAAGAAAATCGTTCATTGGACAATCAAAACTGGCAAGGCTGCACTTATAAATGGGTCTTGTGAAAAGAAGTTTGAACATTACACTTGATTAAACAGTAAGTGCTGCTTAATGTCTGTAACCTGTGAGAATCAAATGACGTAAAATATTTGAAACACGCGAGTTCCATATAAAACTTCATAAATGCATAAAAACAGTTTCATCTTTATATGTAACTATATGTACACGTACATATAAGGTCTAGAGATTGGATTGAGCATGATTTTGTTTGTTCTTATTCTGTAAAAGATATCAAGTTGACTGTTTGTCATAATGAAGATAACATGTAAATAGATGAGGCATCTTCTCTTTATGTTTATAAAGATGATCTGGCTAAATCAACTTTTAGTTTATGTCTTGAACAGTGCGGGAAAAAATACATCAAGTCTTGTCCTTACATCAGACATGCACAAGTATGGTGAATAAGTGTTTAACCTTTGTCCCCCTACATGATGTGTGTCCTTTTAAAAGCTCATACCATACAAGCTATAAGGACATTTGTTCATCTCTGCTATTTGAGGGATTAAAACTGAAGGGTTCTATCAGCTTCTTTAATCAACCTTACTAAGAACCATTTAACTTTCAACCCTCAACTTGTAACTTATAATACTAATGTGACTTACTGCGTCTCCGGTGCCATGTTTGTGGAAGAGTGCCCGTACTGTTGCTATGGCGATACATTGGTGTCTGTGACTAAAGCTCTCGTAACTAAGTAAATCCAAGAATTACACGCCTACAAACAAAGCTGTTATGTCAGCATACCCTATCTCTTGTTCTCTGCTTTGTGTCTGAAAATATGAAAACAAGAAAACACATCATAACGACTTTTTCACTTTAGTGTACATATCTCACATAGTTAGACCTAATGCCAAGAATAAATGTACAAGTACTTGAAAAAGTCATTTGAAGGGATGTTGTTTGGTTAGAGAAGCATGCAAGGATAACCTCTAGTATGGCTGACATTCTACACATCTGATGTGTAATTGTAACCAGATATATAAAAAATATCAGTATACTTTTTACACTTCTACCACAAGAAAAAGGTCACCAGGGTTAACCTCTCACTACTTAGGAGAGCAAAAAGGTTTTAAGTGCTATTGAATAAAGAAGCAGAAAGATCCATTTGACACTAAACCTCTGTTATATGATGGATATGAACTATGCCATGTATCAGTAATCCAGGATTGAATGAAAAATTCTCTTTAAGCCTTTTTATTTTATATGAAGTTAGGACAGTTTTCCATTGTTACTCCATAGCCTTGAAATTCATGCAATTCTGGTGACTACAATTCCTGGTAATTAAGTCTAATCCTTTGGACATGGACCTTTTGAATGACTTCATTAAACAGTTACCTTTGAAGTGTTATTATATGACTCACAGGAGCTGGTGTTGACCTTGATATGTATCTAATCAGTGTCTATAATCTCACAGTAGAGATAAGCAAGGTTACAATTTACAAGAACTCAAAAATCTTCTTCTTTTTTTCGGAAGACCTCATTATAAAACAATAAAACAAAGGCAATGAAGAGTCAACAAGCTCAGATATTGGTTCCATTCACATTTCCAGTTTTAGTGAGGAACTCCGTGTGATTGTCTGCAGGTTGGTTCTATTTTTTTTAATCATTCGACCCATATACTAAATTGTAACTGTACTTATTGAAAAGAATCTGTAAATATGACAACCATTCTAAACAAAATTTACATTCTCACATTTTCAATTATTTAAATTTCATATAATATCACTTGAGCATGCTATGTATATCTTATGTTTCAAACGATGAGCTGTATATATACATGTATGCTGTAGGTTGAAACAAATATCATTTTCTGTTCTGTTCTGTTTTGTTCCCAGGCTTCTATAACTATTGGTGCCTGAAATGTTTGCATCTATTTGATTGTTGATTCAGCTAGTAGTCATAAGGAGGTTAAATTCTCACCACTTTGAAACTAATTGTACCATAAGTTGATAGGATAATAAGAACTTACCATTTTATGAGTACAGCTGAAGTAGGTATAATCCAAATAGTTCACAAAAGAGTAATACCAAGAGCAACAAAGAACACTATTTTAACTTCACTCGCAAGAAATCATATACCTCTATCTATAACAACACTAAATTAACTCCATAAATATCAAGAGGCTCATGCCACACTTCTGACTCTTGAAAATGAAGTTTGTATGAATCGTATATGATGAACTGATCAAACTGATTCTGTCGCTGGAATCCAAACAAATCATCAATTTCCCTGAAAGAGAGTACTTATCCAGAGCTAAATCTCATTTATAATATTGGTACACCTAAAATATATCCATCATCCAATTGTCAAACACACAGATTTAGTTTCATCCCCTGCACTGCCGTTTTTTTTATATTCATCCTTGACTTTTTATACAGCTTTACATTGCTCTCCCTCGTTTTACTCTTGGCTATACCCTCTAAGCCTTGATACACTATCACCATCTAGCCCTCGTTTTAAACAGCTAGCAATCTATCTGCAGGACAATACTATATATTTTCCTCCATTAATTTTACGTACTGGTTTACTTTTTCTCCCCTTTTTCTCACAGTTAACAGAGAGTTTATTGTCATCCCACAGTTCAACCAACTTGATGATGACAATCAAATACAATCTCCGACAATCATCGTAATCAGGTATTATACTACACCGAGGTCCCAAGGATATTCACAAATAGATTTGGAAGTTGATTGCTAAAGCGTATTTATTCCTCTTCACACCCTGTCCATTTAATCACAATGGTATCTTCCTGCAATATTTGAAACATTCAAAGTATTGCGAATAATTTAATTTAGTTTGTTTTAAATTACCTTTAACAACCATAGATACATAGAATATTTTTATTTCAAATAGATAAATCTCATATACTGACTGATTTCTTTGCAAAAAATGTATGCTTAAACTTTTAAGATCTTTACATTTAACACCATTGTCTTCCAAATATTACCAAAATTGCCTTTCTCTCATTACAGTTTACTGAATCACTACACTATATCTTCATTAACGTACTTGAAGTATATCTTTATCACATCTGATACTTCACGTCAGTATTTAACATGCACCACATAAATCCCACTATCAACTACAACTTATGCACAGTTTTTCTCTTTTTTCTTCCGATTGTTTTGTATTTCATTACTTGATCTGCTAACACAATATCTCAATCACAACTTTAACACTAGTTTATCCTTTTGTAATATCTTGCTTATTTAGCTTCATCTATCATTTTATTCCTATATCCTCACACATTGTACATCTCAATCAAAGCTTCATTCACATGCTTGTTTCCTTTCATCAATATCTTTCCCCATACTATTTTTCCCGTACAATTTCATCACCTGTAATCCACATACAACATTCAACAATCAGCTACTTCAAATGGTTGTTTGTTTGTCTTTCATATACCACCGTTTGCTGTATAGTTGTTCTTGGCATTGGCATCATAAAAGACCTCGTTATAAAACAATAAAACAAGGGCAATGAAGAGGCAACATTCTTATATTGGTTCCATTCACAATCCAAGCTTTTAGTGAGGAACTCTGTGTGATTGTCTACAGGTTGGTTCTGGTTTCTATAATGACTGGTGCCTGAAATTAGAAGACAAAAAAGTGTAAGAAATCAATGTCAGAGTTACAGGGATAGGCATGTTTAATGCATACGTTAAAAGGTATGAATGCAAGTAGAAGAGGAGAACTCAACGAAAGACATACACTCACCTAAAATGAATACGTTACACTTTTACACTTTTATAATGGGATTTACTATACATGGGATAAAAACACCAGTACCTCCCAATGTAGGAAGTGGAATGCACTCATGTTTAAGAGTGTTAAACTTTATCAGTTGGGGAGTGAGTTTATCCAATAAAATCCACAAAAAATCACAGGGTCTTTCAGATATTGAAGGTCATTAATTCACCTATATATTCAATACAAAGGGAAGTAATAAACGAATTTGAATCTTTAAAAGTCTCCAATCTAGCTAGCTTTTGCATAGTGATTTTCTAAAACATTTGTTTTTTGTTTTTACATAAGTTTCTGTCAAACTAACAATGAAACGAATAGTTGGCATTTACAATCAAGTTTTGATAAACTGTCTGTTTTCTCTATATGAGTTATCTCCCTGATATGCATTGTAAATGACTTCAAATTAAAGGCATATTATTGACTTTGTTATGATTCCTTTTTTATAGAGGCAGAGTGAAAAACATTGATATAATATTGTGTTAGCTATTTGTATCATAAAAGTTTTCATTTTTGTTCAGTATACTTTAATATCAAGGTAAGAAACATAAAACACAAATGGTTTTAATTGTTTAATCTAACAGTAGGATTTTGATGAGACAATGAAACTATGAGTGAAATAATTATAAAGTAGTAAAAAACAAAAAACAATGTGAACAAACAACTGATACTGAGTGAGTGAATGTATGAATGAACAATTAAATTCAAACAATACAAAAGTATAAATGTGAGAATGCAAGGGTGAGTGAGTGGGCAAATGAATGAGTGAGATTATAGCAAACAAGTGAGTGATAATGGAATAGACTGACTGAACCTAGTGTGTACTTGACCAAACCATCATACTAAACAACCTAGGGACTTGATTTAAACAAATACATATGATCATTTCCCATCCTTTACACGTACATGCCTGTTTTGTGATCTTTTATAATTTAGCCACGAACATTTCCCCGACTTTCTTTCTAAAACATCTCGTTCCATAAAACCCAGTATCTATAATGAGGGAGGTTTTACTTTTGTATATAAATATCTATTATTTATATATTCTAATCAAATATAAATGAACATGATAATTTGCAGGACTTTATGGTTTCCTATTTTCCCTACAGGTTGCCAGAACTATATAATCCTTGTCTGCCCATTTTCCTGCGAGAAAAGTAAAGTCAATTAAATCTCAATATCATTAAATTACCAGTTTGTATGATTTAGGTGGAATTGATTTAACGTCTGCTAGAATTGGGGAGGGTTAGTGGAAAGCTTCAAATCTGGCGTATAAAACACAAGATACACAGACTTTAATTGCAGCGATTACATAGAATTTAATATTGATTTTTTATATAATGTATTGAAAGAATATTACTTTGTGGTCCCCCAACATCACGTTTTGCACAGAAAGGATTGACTTACTAATTAAGACTTGTCCACATGCAAATATGTGAAGAATAAAATAATGTTGCAATGATCATGAGAACATTCTTGAAGCCTTAAACAATTTACAATTAATAAAAAGATTTGGTCCAACGTCTTTCTGTTCATCATTATTTCAGATATAGAATGCGTTACTCCAACCTACCCTTGTTCTGGAACATCTATAACAAGAACTTTGCCAAGCTTTGTCAGTTACTTAACCAATTAAAGAGTTGGAACTAAAGATTCACTTTGACAAAAATTTGGCCCACCTTGCGTTCGAGTACACAACCTCTGATTTCAAACAATTCAGCTATCAAGTACACATCTACCTCTGATTTCAAACTATTTCACTATCGAGTACACATTTACCTCTGATTTCAAACAGTTCAGCTGTCGAGTACACATTTACCTCTGATTTCATACAGTTCAGCTATCGAGTACACATTTACCTCTGATTTCTTACAGTTCAGCTATCGAGTACACAACCTCTGATTTCAAACAGTTCAGCTATCGAGTACACATTTACCTCTGATTTCTTAAAGTTTAGCTATCGAGTACACAACCTCTGAGTTCATACAGTTCAGCTATCAAGTACACATTTACCTCTGATTTCAAACAGTTCAGCTATCAAGTACACATTTACCTCTGATTT
>ENA-OREC01001217-OREC01001217.1-marine-metagenome-genome-assembly--contig:-NODE-1217-length-12598-cov-11.281367_pt1 | contig 12598 bp, 8 predicted proteins | sample MGYA00248626_ERZ508543 | MGnify/ENA primary metagenome ERZ508543 (study PRJEB26211, sample SAMN05518279) | marine metagenome | isolation source: Puget Sound, Washington, USA | host: Bankia setacea... | reverse complement strand
GCATCATAGGAAATAACATTTTGCAATAGTTTTATATAAGATATATGTCAAATGATTACACTGGTCATACCGAAACAATGAGTACATATTTAAATCTTCAAAATATTTGACAACCATGTTAATGACTATTAAGGCATATTGTTTTGTAGCTATTTAGGATCTTACATGAGTTGTCATTAAGTATGAACAAGTTTAGGGAGTGTTATTAAGCAAACCTCGAGCAAGCTTTATTACATTTCTGCAGTGAGCTTTATAAAAATTGACAACATCCTACGATTCTTTTTAACACATGACTTTTCAGCACGCACGGACCCTCTGCTGGACAAGCTTTCTACGGGTTTCTTGTATGATGCGTTTTTCAAAGCAGTGAACTAATATTGTGTTTAAAGTACATATGTACCTGCCAAATGTTGCCTTTTTAACTTAATGTTTTCTAATCAACAAGCAGAAGGGGGATCCTCCACGTTGAGAATTGAGCCTTCCAACATTTCAACATTAAATTTTCCCAATTGTTGATAAAAATGTAACGGCTCTTTTTCAAAATATAATGTTGAAATGTTTTCAGGATAAATTCTCAACGTTAAAAAATGACCCAAGGTCAGTTCTCAGGGCACTCATTACCCTAACTGAATCCATTTAGTTTTAAAGACACGATCCAAACGTTCACCTGAAGGGGGTGGGGGGGTTAAGTTCAAATGTTAACATTTGTCAGGTAATTAGTTCAATTCTTACCCTATACACCCCATTCAGATGTTATTGCATTTTTAGACTTTTTTAAGTTTCCATCTTTTCCATTATCCAAAAATTACTGTAGACACGTGCGTATGCCTAGGTATGCCCCTGTCAATAACATACAGCAAAGTTCCAACTGATTTCATGATCACATTGGGCGATATGTTGATTATGTTGGTGTTTGTTTTTGTGTTAGCTTTAGTCACAGTGAGGCAGATCATTTATAACTTTTCAAATCCATGTTCTTTGCAGTCAGTAAATTTATTTGTCGTGCGCGCGTGTGTGAAAACCAGGTCACTGTAACAAAAGAATGTTTCATACATCCACGGATTAAAGCCAGATTTTTATTTTTTTTCTCCCAATTTTTCAACACAAATGAATGTTTCCCTATCATTTGAACGTGTGGCATATCAGTGTAAAGGTCTTGACCAAAGCAACATTGTGTGCGAGTATGAAGTTAATCTGTCAACTAATGAAAAGGTTATTACAGAAATCCAAGACTTTAACACAAAATGGTAAAGTTGTTAAAGAACAATGTTAAGTGTCAAGGTCATCTGAAGGTCAAGGTCATAAACAATGTGTGTTGACTAATGAAAAAATTATTAGAGGAAATCGAAACTAATGCAAATTGTATAACTCCCTTGATTGGCAATTACAATAGAGATGCTACTTGACAAAGACACTAACTTACAAACACGTAAATCACAGGCACAACTTTCAATCATTTCTACAACACAATTTATTAATCTCCAGTCTACCGCAAAAAATAAAACAATTATACAAAACAAATGCTTACTAAAATGTGAGTTGACACACGCTACGGTCAACCCGATGCAATTCAATTTTAATCATGATCTTGCATGCACATTCTAATCGCTAATTGGCTGATAATGATTGTTTTTCGAGTTCCACCTTGCAGCTAGAATTTTTGATAGACAGTTGATAAAACTGCGACGCAAAGGCCACGTTTTCCGCGGGTCAAATTGACTCGTCAGCCTTTATGCATCAAACGCAGTTCCTTCTCGAGTTGATCGACTTTGATCAAGTCTGGAAATTTAAATAAAATTCTTTCCCCGACGTTTTATTTTAATTGACGGGTAAAACTTGTGTAGGAGGAAATAAGAAACTTTGGAACAAAAACCAAGAAGCCATACCTTGAGTAGGGACCAGATGACAATACCAAATGATCTGTGAACAATACTCACTAGAAACTTGGACCCATGTCTACACTGGTGGTGCCGGTATTGCTATTTAGTTCCTTATCCCTAGCCACAGCAAAGAAAAAGCAGACAAGCTCGCAATGGAATGTGCACATACAGAGCAACCAGATGCTAATGTGAGCTACCAAGAAAAGGCCACCATTATCAAAGCACTTAGAAGGCCAAATCAAGGAAGAATGCCTACTGGGTTCTTAGTAGGCCAGAGCAAGTAATAATGGTGACACTGAGAACAGGTCACAACAGGCTGAATGCACACATGGATTAAAAGCTACAGATGGTACCGTCAACTGCTTGCCCATGTGGTGATGATCAGACCACAGAGCATATACTCCAAAACTATAAAAGACATGAGCAAGAGAGATCTGCAACTTAGCCAACTGAGATGACACTACAGAAACTGCATGGTGATGTGGAGGACCTCAGACAGACAGACAAGTTCATCCTTGTGAATGATCTGACTGTGTAAAAATGAACGAGAAAAAGAAGATTGTCAAAAAGTCAATGTCCACATTAACCCTGAGCCAGTTTTTCGATGTGCTTTGGCAAAAAGCTGAGATGACGTTACCATGGTTTTGTCATACACAACAAATGTCAAAAACCATCATCATGTAACAGATGTGGAGTACCTCAGATGGACAACTCAGTTCATCCCAGCGACTGGCCAGACCATTTAACAGTGGACGAAAAGAAGAAGAATGGAACAAAATGGTAATCATGGATGACCATGAGAGTAATTTTGTTTCAAATCTGTCTTATTTTGACCCTTCATGAACACTCCATATATCTTAGATGGCATGGCATAACTTCAATGATCTGATCCTAAAAAAAGAAACAAGTGTTGGCAGTATGCACCCTACAAAAAACAGCTTGCTAGTTTCATACATGCCACCGCATTAGTTGATGTTTTGATAGGTACAATGTAAAGAACTCCATGAAAAGAACAGAGAAAGAACTTGGACCAGTGTCTTGGTTCTATACAAAAGCCTTTCAAGTGATTGAAGGACGTCTCTTTCCCGTGTGAAAAAGGTTCTTAAGTTCTGGAGAGAACAGGCAGTCACATAACAGGTTTCTGGGTGATTAAGTTGTCAGAGAAGTAATTGAAGAGAACATGATCCGAGAAGGACAACATATCAACCTACCTTGATCATTTTCTAATCCTGAACAGTATAGAATGGGTCACTGTGAAATGCATAATGTAGCACGCAAGAAGTGGCTGGCACACATATAATTGCAAACACATTTGATGTAGACAAGTTGAATCAAGATGATACTGTCAAAGGACGCACTGTAGAAAAGTCTCCTGATACAGAATGTTTTGGTACTGTATGTCCATTTGTTTGTCTTTTAAATGATCAGTATAAAGATTTGGCCATGCTCGCATCAGGTGATGTTGATGACTGTAAAACAGAGGGTAGAACATTAAATTCAAAGCTATATGACCTTACAGGCAAATCAAAAGAATTCCACGTGGATCAGAATAAGCTCAGAGAAAATCACTTAATGACATCATCAGTTAATTCAGATAGCATGGGTAAGATAATAAATTAATTGAAAAACTCAAGATAAAAGTTCATGGTTTAAAACAACATCACCTAAAAGTGTCATAACAATGTTTACCCATCTGATAGACATTGTCTAGAATGGAAATGGCAGTCCATGCGAAACCTCATCTGTCGCAGGTCAATGTCAGGCAAAAATTGTATGCGACTGGTAGAAAATTTGGGTTTACCTGTCACAATGACAGGTAACTTTTGTCAAATATTGCTCTATATTCAATGGTGTGACAGGTGAAAAATAGGCATGACATCAGTCAGATGTCCTATGGTATGAAAATAGTTTTTGCATAGACTGAAATGGAGATGATGCAGAAGACTTAAGCACATATCCCCGTCTAGGATGTTTTCTGTGGTTTACACTATTTACGCTTTATCATTGTCATTTGCTTAAATCTTTTAGGTAGTGTGTGTTTGTTTATATCGGACACAAAATGACTGGTACATACTGAGCATGTGTCTGTACTTACTGAGCATGCGTCTGGAAGTCAAGTGTTCAAGTGCATACATTGGAGTTATCCTTTATAAACAAATGTGTACCCAAATGGGTCACCATTTCTCTTACCTTATTTAGGTTACAATATGACGTATGAACCCACTTTTCACATCTGTGATCTGTAACAACTTGTTAACTAAATATTTAACCCATATGACATAATTTTATATTTCAAGACCACTGGTAAGACAGTTTCGTATTGATTTATCTAAATTTAAAATCTTCCAGACAATTTTAAGAAATCCATCGACTTTGACACCTTTTTTTCGCGAAGTGTGTAACCGTGTAGGGTTAAGGTGAAAAGTTGTTGGTGATATGACTGGGTGGCTCTGTAGCTCAGTGGTAGAATGTTTGCAGTCAGCGAAAAGCCCTGTGTTCGAGCCACAATTTTTCACTTGTTACATTTTGATAAAACTTACATGTGACAAACGCTTATGTTTTATTGTTCCTTGCAGCGGCGAAAACTGGTGACATCGGGATCGATCTAATGAAACTAAAAACACAAGTTTATTTCATATTTGTAGCCTAGGCAACTATATGAGAAATGTTAATATTTACTTGTTACAAAACATAAAAAAAACTTAAAGACAACCACCATGTCTTCGGTTACAGTTGTCAAATTGCTAGTTTTCATCTGCAGCAGGAATGCAAGCCCTTGATTGACAAATATTTGACATATAATTGTGTGTTGAGTTAAAATGAAAACAAACACATCTGACACAATGTTATAACAGTTCTAATCATGAGAAAGTTAATAACATGATTTTGTATAACTATGATGTTGACCCGTATCCCCGTCTAGTAGGTTTTTGACGGTTTAAGCGGTTTTCGAGTGATTGACCTATCTAAACTAAAGCTATATTTTAAAAAACCATGACAATTTTAACCTGCTATGCAACCTCTATCGTTGTCATTTATTTAAATCTTCCAGCTAGTATGCGTTTGTTTACATTTGACACAAATGGCATGTACTTAGTGAGCATGTGTCTGGCAGTCATGTGGTATTTTTTCAACCGTCAAAGGTCAACAGCTATAAAACTACACTGCATAACTGAAATTATGTGTGAACCTAGTTTATAGGATAGTCTATGATCTATCATCACTTTGTGACAATTTGAACACTTTTAACAAAGTCTGTTACGGTTTCCAACACATTTTAGCAACATGGTGCATACGTTGGAGTTATCCTTTCAAACAAATGTGAACCCAAATGGGTCACCATTTCTCTTACCTTATTCGGGCTACAATATGACGTATGAACCCACTATTCACATCCGGGATCTGTGACAACTTATTTACTAAACATTCAACCCATATGGCATATATTTCAAAACCACTGGTAAGAAAGTATATATCGTACTTTGTAAATTAGACGTCTTGATTTATTTAAATTTGAAATCTTCCAGACAATATGAATTTTAAGGTATCGATCGACTTTGGCACCTATTTTTTCGCGAGCGGTATACTTTCATTGTACAAACATCAAGTGACGTCATTGATTTGACATGTGTGTTTCACCAGACGATCTTTCAACATATTTTGAATGGTAATTTTGGCCTTAGGTAAAGTATGACAAAAGCTATATGTGTGTGATTTGGTTTATTTTCTTACCTTACGTAGATCTATGTCAATTTTTGAAAACAAATCTGCTGGACGATATATTGGTGACTTTGTACACACAACATCACGTGATTAAGGCGGAGCGTTCGCAAACGAAAAGCGGAAACGGTGCAATCGGGTATCGTCGGATATTACCCTAGGTCGAAATTACCCTTCCGCGGGATAATCATCTTCATCAACATCCCACAGGAGGTCAAAATCAAGCCCGATCCTAGAACGTTTCTACATAAACTGAACATGACATCTACAATCAGGACAACTATTGATGAGCTCAACGCTACTAAACTCTAACTTACCTTTTCTAATAGGAAATTACAGAAACACTGCCATCCCTGAGCTTACTAACAGCAAAGTAGCAAGCAAAACACTTTTCTGTTAGCCAACAGGTTTATTTTATCGACAAACGATAACATTGATAGCCAACACTACTGGAAGTGCGTAAAATACCTGAAATATTCATACATCGTAATGAATTTGACAGCCAACACTGCTGAAAGTACATAAAGTATCAGAAATATTAACATATCGTAACTTTTGCAAGAGAAAAACGATATTGAGACGTAAAAGGCTATTTTGGCTTAGAATAGCATGCACAAGAGCTCATACGTTGTGTGTGTTAGTAAGTGAGACCCTTACCTAACCATTTTGTACCTCTACAGTGGCCATGGAACAAGCAACACTTGCTAAACTACGCATATTTCGTAAACAACTGATATTTCAAGTGTTGTGGCTATGTTTGCACGAAAAAAACGTGCAAAGGAACTCGTGTGATCCCATTAGACCGGGTATGCGGCTGTAGGTATGGTCAACAGCTATCCATAGACACCAAGTTTATAGCTCTATGTTGGAGTAGGAGCCAGCAACACTTGCTAAACTATGCATATTTCGTAAAAAAACTGATATTTCAAGTGTTGTGGCTATGTTTCCTCACACAAACGTGCAAAGGAGCTCGCGTGACCACATAAAACCGGGTATACCACTGGTCTCAAAAAGCGTCAGAATGCACCATTTACCGTCCTTTTTTCTCGGAATTTCCAAAATATCGTTTCAAAAATCCATGATTGAGGGCGCATGGCCTACAAGTTACAAATCGTTCCTAGTAGTGTAAGAATATACGCTCCATTTGGTTTTCGGCTTGTCTCTGAAGTTCCAAAATAGCATTTCAAATAGCATCACAATGTCAACCAACTACCTCACGCCCCCTCCCTTAACACAAAATCCTGGACCCGCCCCTGTATACAGTTATAGGTATGACAGAGCTCCAGATAAGAAATGGTCTAATTAGTTTTGTACTACCATAATTTTATTTCAAATTGTTGTTTTACTAATAAAATAAATTGTCAATTATTTTTTTCTCTTAAACACCAACCGCGATATGTCGTTTGTCCATAACTTGATTATGTGTGCTTTTATGTTTAGCCACAAGTGCTCCCGCTGTTGTTGTTTTTTCTTGGTTCAACAGCAGTTTTAGAAATAGTTTTTAGAAATAACAATAATGTAGTGTTTGCCCAAGATTCAGAAAAGGGCGAGGTGTTTTTCTTACAAAGGGGCACTTTAAGTATACCATGCTGCCACTGAGGGGCACATTACTTTGGGTCAGCCTGCATGCCTGTATCTCAATGTAATTCATATGGATGTTTATAAACACATACAACACACATACATGTACATGTGTAACGTGTTTATATTTACTTCAATTCCTAATAGGAGAAATCATCAAATGAATACATATTTTTATTTACAATGTAATCGTTTGCATATATAGTTCATAAAGGCTACTACATGTACTATGGACACATTCGATGTTTGAATAATAGTTAAATATTAAACTACTGGCAATAGTGTTCTCTTTCATTCAAATGTATCTTAAACAGGTATGCAGACAATTATCCTTAATCACTATGACTGGTTTGTATCCAAAATAGGATACATAGATTTCGTTCCATTATCCGGAAAACTGTCTCTCGATCTTGAATTTAAAGTTTAACTCTTAATCCTATCAAAATTCGATAAAAAACGTAAAGACGGTTTGTCGCCTATTTTCACGACGTCGCCATCATTACATAATCGCCGTTTTGAGACGAGATGTGGCACTAAGATGAAACAAAGGAATTAATTATTCGTTTTGAATTCTAAAGAATCATATTTTGAAGGCATACTAATATTATCGTCACGACGTCTCCAAGGTAATCGTATTGAGTCATACGCATACAGACTTTCTAAACATCGTTAACAAAATGGAACGCACTCTTCAAAACTTTAAATAATGATCATTATGGTTTATCTATGGGGTATATGTTAATAATTTTCACTCCCTTTATGATTGACTTAATACAACTTGGTTAACTTTAGCCTGGGTAACTACTAGGGCCGTCACGTTTACACGTGTAAACGGAACCGTTTCGATTAGTACCAATAATAAAAGTTAACTAAATCAAAATCCGTGTACTCGATCTATTTTTAATACATAAAGTAATGACGTAAGCATAAGTTCATCATGACATCATTAAATTGAAACGATTCGTTATAAATATTGCTAAAATGCACGTGGTGGGAAAGATTGAAAAAATACTGCGATCGTTAATCAAACTTGATGAAAGATTTCGATACAACCATAACAACATGATTTCTTTAATTTTTTTCAGACAAAGTTCTACGTTTCCAAACTTCACGCCGCGTGTGAAAATTGCCGTAGAATGAAATGACTGAAGCTAACAAGGTTTTATGAATAAGTCAACTACAAACGCGAATTAGATTTAGTATGTGATTGAGTTTAAAAAAAAGAGTTAACTTCAGATGTACTAAGTATCTATTTATGTTACACAAATAAATCATGCAAGATTCTTTCTACTTTTCGTAAACGATGGTCGTCGTATTTTCCCGCAAAAACACACGTAGTCGGAAAGATTTAGTGTTAATTTTATATAGTCAATCACAAAGGGGTGAACATTAAAAGCAAATAGTCTTCCTACGTTGTACAAATACCGCGGGGATGTCGACATAAATCACTATAACATCGCCAAACTGGCTGTTAAGCTTGTTGTTAAACGCGAACATTTTCTGCGTTTCAAAACCAACGTTTAACACAGTACCACAACGCCATGTTGGCTCATAGGATGAAGCGTTCTTGACACGGTGATGATGTGAATGGCGACGTCGCGAAAATAGGTGACACATCGTCGTCAAATAGTTGATAACGCTGCATGAACAGGGTTTTATACCGGTTTTCAATTATGCTTTACTGAAATGCATGAATGCTTATTGTATACCAATGATTCTCCCACCGTCTTTTTAAAACGTATAGCAGATAAGTGTAAACGGTATCGTTTCGGTTAGCTCTGATCGTGTACACGTTTACAAAAATCTGTAAACGTAACTACGGCAATTTCCAACGCGCCGATAAGACACTTGTTCGTGCTCTAAACCTCAGTGATATAAGATGTTTTGAAGGGTAGGTTCAGTTGTCTGAAACATTGGTGATGGGAAACGTCTTCGTTGTTATGCTTTGTTATCGTCCCATCTAAAGTTTGAGTGACGATCGCAGTGTCAATTTAAATCTTTCCGACCACGTGCATTTTGCGCGGCAAAACATGACGCTTGCCGTTTGCACAAATAGGAAGAATCAATCATGTTTTATTTGTGACCACATTGATTACAATTTATAAAGATACGTTGCGCGAACAATGATCGACAACTGGTCATCTTCGGTTCTTGCCAAGATATTTAATATTGATGGAGTTGCAAAGTGGGTTTTACGCCGAACACGGCCGCGTTTTGTTGACGTTGTTTTTATACAAATAACAGCTCCCAAAATCGGAACACTTGGTGTTAGTCACCGTTTACTTGTAGATATTGAACGCGTATAACATAATTGGCGTGAACATAGCAATTTGACTTTATATTCGTACCCAACCCATTTCGTTTTCGGACACAATCCTTATACGCTCTAAATCAAATTCTAATTCGTTTTACGATCTAAATTGATTTCTAATTCGTTTTTACTGAAAACCAATTCGTCTTTACGAGCAAACGACCCTTATCTGGAGCTCTGCTGACAGAACATCACAACATCATTCTAGATATAAACAAACATAGCAAATGAATGTGTAAATACTAGGAGAGTGATTCTCCTTTGTAATGTGCTAGTTGGAACACAGATATTAGCCTTGCATTAATAAATCAGCAATATTTAAAACAATCATACATAACAGTGAGTTTATACTCGCACGTCTACCGGTATATAGTCATGTTTATGAACTGTCAGTCTGTCTGTAGAGTTTCCATGTTTTTAGAATCCGGAATCATTTTGTCCGACTGCTACTCCAGTACAAACTATGGTAAATAACTATAATAACTACATGAATCAGTGCACACGGACAACGTAACATGATGTAACTAAGTAAAATCGTTCACATACAGTTGTTCTAAATGTTCGAACGGTTGAGCACAGTAGTCTATGAATCTCGATAGAATGCCCGCATTTCGATTGGTCCAATTACGTTATCTTTCGATAGCAGCTAGGCATTTGATTGGCTGAAATCTATCGAAATATGTGAAACTGGTGAGTCGGTTTTAGCGCCCGTTGGGCTCATATTGTACTAAATGAACCTACAGTTTCTCAGGTACACAGGTGCAATATACATGGTCCACACGGTTACAAACCATAAACTTGACAAACCATAATTATGCGCCTGTATACCGTCTCTGTGGCGCAATTGGTTAGCGCGTTCGGCTGTTAACCGAAAGGTTGGTGGTTCGAGCCCACCCAGGGACGTGGTACTTTTACCGAACTTTAATTATCTCTTTATCTTTTATGCTAAATTATATCACTATTTATTGCATCTTTGTCGTTCATTTAGAAGGCCAAACACACTTAATTAACATGTATTTCTATAGTTCAAAATTGTTTATCGTGTTATTATGCATTTTGGAAAAATACATAAACGTGTGTATAGCGCCTATGTTCAGCATTTTGCATCAAGATTTGTAAAACAACGAACATAAACAAAATTATAATTAAAATAAATAGTCTACTGACATTGTATAACACTATTATTCGCCCAACGTGAGGCTCAAAACACGACCTACAGAGAATAACGTTTCGTTAAACAGAAACAAAATATATAAATATAACAAGCATGTTACAAATCATCTTCTTAAATTCGGTCAGGTATAATTCACCCAACGTGGGGCTCGAACCCACAACCCCGAAATTAAGAGTATCGTGCTCTACCGTGCTCGTGCTTTGGTTACAAACCATAAATTTGACAAACCATAAACATGCGCCTGTGTACTGTCTCTGTGGCGCAATTGGTTAGCGCGTTCGGCTGTTAACCGAAAGGTTGGTGGTTCGAGCCCACCCAGGGACGTACTACTTTTACCGAACATTAATTCTTTCTTTATTTTTTTCTCAAAATTAGATCACTATTTATTGCATCTTTGTCGTTCATTTAGTATGCCAAAACACTTAATTAACCTGTAAATCATGTGTTAAAATTTATTTCTTTAATTCAAAATTGTTTATCGTGTTATTTAGCATGTTGGAAAAATACATAAGCGTGTGTAACGCCCATGTTCACGACCTAAAGAAAATAACTTTTCGTGAAACAGAAACAAAATGTATAAATATGACAAACATGTTACAGATCATCTTCTTATATTCTGTAAAAGTATAATTAACCCAAAGTGGGGCTCGAATCCATGACCACCATGCTAATATACTATGATTCTTCTTCGTTCATAGTTTTCCGTTTTGTATATATATCGTGTTGTGTGTTATTCTAAGTTTAGTTTGTTTTAGAGCCTCATCATCAATATAATTACTTCATAAATGTTTGTATAGAGTATAGTACATGTTACTCAATAATGAGTATAAACCAATTGGAACCCTTCTTTGGCAAGACTGATTGTCGACTCCGAACAACATAGACGTATCTATTTCTCATGCCGTGTGTAAACTTCTGGAATAATCGACATTCCTTCTTGCGGTATGGCTTATAACAACAGTTAGATAGCAAAAATTATACGACGTTTTAAAACTACTTGTTTTAGACATAGTTATGTTCCTAAACGTAGTCGAAATATCGTCCGAAATCATATCTCTATCTGTTAAAAAGGAAGTCGTCTCTGTGGCGCAATTGGTTAGCGCGTTCGGCTGTTAACCGAAAGGTTGGTGGTTCGAGCCCACCCAGGGACGATATTTTTGGACACTAGGGTTCCTATTACAACAACTAAATGAGACAGTTAAGCATATCAAAACTATATTTTTGAGAACGACATATATTTTCACAAGCCATATACAAAAGGGAGAATCCGCCATAAACACGCTTCATATTGTGAATACATATATATTTGCATAATTGTTCAAGAACATATACACACCTGATTATCAGAAACACTCGACTATACACCAAGAACGATTCTACACAAACAACCGACGATAGCTATATTTCTGGAAGACAAGTCGGTTTTACTTCGTTTCTGTTTAAATAATTTTAGTATACGTCTACACACATTAATCTATATTTCAAGAATAATGACCATAATACGTATGATTTCATTTTCAAATTCATCTATTGATTGTCCCTATCTTTTGACTCATGTACATCCCCATTTCGGCTTCATTATGTATTCCATCTTTCGTGTCTTTCTTTTCTTTAGCGTGTCTATTTTTACCAATCTTCAGTTCAAATGTGTTCACCTTGTACCATTCACCGAGTTCTTCAATGGTTTGCGGAAGTTCTACACCGTTGGTTTCCGGCACGAATGCGAAAAGGAAAATGACGACAATACATAGAGCGGAATAGATGACTCCCGGCAACCAGCGTGCTGCGTGAGACTGGATATATAACAATAAAGATATAAATGTAAGAGTGTATTGAGAAACAAAAGAAAGGTGCATGTTAGTATCAGCAAATTATGTCAGTGATATAAGATGTACGTACTACTATATTCTAGTTGTTAGGGGATTGTTAACG
>ENA-OREC01001216-OREC01001216.1-marine-metagenome-genome-assembly--contig:-NODE-1216-length-12599-cov-11.809056_pt1 | contig 12599 bp, 4 predicted proteins | sample MGYA00248626_ERZ508543 | MGnify/ENA primary metagenome ERZ508543 (study PRJEB26211, sample SAMN05518279) | marine metagenome | isolation source: Puget Sound, Washington, USA | host: Bankia setacea... | reverse complement strand
AAGTAATTCTGTGGATTTGTCGTAGATACATTTTATTTCAGACTGTGAGATGTGTTGTGTTTTGATAGGTTTGCGATTAAGTTCCATTTTTCATTATGTTTCTTTTACATGTATATATGCATGTTTATGTGAATATAATCTTAAATCGGTCAGGATGGAAGACAAATACGAGGGGTGTTCATTTAATTCGCGGACGATTGCTATAGCTGAAACGGTAGTGGCTGTAGAATTATGAACATTGGCTGTAGTTAAGATCTGTTTCAACGTAATACAATCTAATAAATAATCATAGGTTTACAAATAACTAGCAAATGAACAATGCATGTAACGCTTGTCGGCCCATGTCGTATACTATAAACATATAAACTATTTTCAGCAAAGAGCCAACGATAATGATATCTTGTAAGATATAGCAACAGTTCTCGTAGCTAGAAGTCCATGTGTGTGACCATTCAATTAATGGTTGATGCATTGTTATACAATAGTCGTTTTGATGGTGATTTTTTCTATTGACAATGTCTTTTATATGCTGCTGTTGATCGCATAGTTGATCCACAAGAAACCCTTAGTCCCACTGTATAGTTAAACCATGTAGTTGCTATAGTTTGACCCAATGATGATTGCTATAGTGTCACCATCTTTTTCTCCTGGTTGAACACGTGCTGCTTGTGTTGATATTTTGGTTAACGCGCTTCATTGATTGGCAAAACAGATTAAGTTGTAACGGTAAATGCTCAAATGTAATCAGTAACTTTCTCTGTTAGGTAAAATATATCATTGCTTATTAAATTCAGATTGATGACCCAGTGCCAGTATTTGTAACCATGTGTTATGGTGTCAAGCTACTTCAATGCTCCGGTACACTTAGTTACCTGGTACACTCTAGTACTGTCATATTTAACTCTTTCATTTAATCTTACAATGACAGTCGTCAGTGGATAATATACATTTTCCTGTTTCTTTTTACCTCACAGAAACGCAAAACGCGATCGAATAAACAGAATAAGGGTGACTGAGTTCGTTTGTGTTTTCATGAAAAGTTTGATAGAGGCGTTCGTTCTTAGAATCATGACTGTGCGGTGAATCTATGGCTTATCGAAATGAAAGTGAAGTTGTAGCTCTGGTCTTCGAGTGACAAGCATAGAACATGTGTCTGTTTGTTCGATATGTAAGCTTGACCTTTGGTCTCCCTTTGTACGTCACACTGTATGTAATCCCGACTATGTATACCCCGCATGCTCTTGATAATTACAGATGCGTATACAACCATCTACTCAAGAACAAATACAAATAGGTTACCATTCAATTGTAAAGCTTTGTAACACATATACTTGTTAAATAAACAACGAAAAGCATCATATTTCATTTATACTTTAATTTACTAGTACATGCATGTTCACACTATATGATTCCCTAACAATCTGACCTTTTATAAAGTCTAATCGAGTGGTACGTAATAATGTTTATTTATATACGAGTATTATGGCGATGACTATACAAAATATGTTCTTAAACAAATGTACAGATGTATCCAAAAAACACTACTCTACTTATGTACACAAAAGGCACCACCCACACTAGAATAACACGGAAGAACGGTACTGCAGAGTTTGAAATTAACTCTTCTTGAACATGAACATTCCAATGACTCACATGCTATGGTGCCTTTAACAACTTTAAACAACATAGTACATATCTTATAATCTTATTGCACCTATTGGAAACAAAAAGTCAACATAAATACACATCAATTCATCTTATTTAGACGGGTTACTCGCGATTCTCGAACTCATTTATGACATTTACCGGTTAGATCGGTAGCACCCTTGTGTATCGTATGCGGTGGTAGTTGACTCACTTCTATTAAATAATGCTAGTCAGACATGGATCATTTGTGAAGCTTACCGTATCGAACGTGTACATATGCAAATCTGTGAAGTATCTAACCAAAATGACTTCATATACGGTGAACTAGGTAACGATTACAAAAGTATACATATATATATATAAATTAATACTATACAGTTCTGGTTACACATAGTAGCCATTGAGGATAGAATCATAGTTCTAGCATTGTTTGGATATCTCAAGGGGAAGCGTATTGTTAACTGTATTCACGTAATTGGTGTAGAATAGCAGAAACTTTCAATAAGAACTAGAGGTATGAATAATATGACGAGCACAATTTTTGCATGTTAACTTAAAAAAACGAAATAAGAAAATTGCTCGTCAAGAGATATTTAATCTCAGGAACATATACCGTTAAATAACCCGTTGTCCTTACATTAGACCGTGACTATTTTCAGTTCCTTTTTTTTCAATAAAGGTATTGTTATTATTTCACTAGTCATAATTGACTTATTAAAATGTGTATTACCTCAATATAAGTTCTGCTCTGTTCTTTATACATACGACATGAAACCCCAACCTAGCATCGGTCTCCTGCACGGTTAACTAAAACTGATTATCCTAATGCGATGGACAGTTTACATTTATATCTAGATAAAGCTATTTTTGATTTTAGAAAGTACATAAAGACGGAACCCGTGTCTTCTACTTCATCGTCTTCTGCTATATCTAGTGGTGTGTAACAGTTCGTAAATGCTCTATGCACACATGTAACTCGTATCATGTCATTCAGCTCCTCACTATTGGTGTACCGTTTTGCATTACCTTGTGGTTCTGTGTCTTTTGTATTTCTCTTGTAAGTTAAACACGTCTAAAGTTAATCTGAACGAGATTGAGTTATGACAACTCTCTTCAACTCACTGGACGCCATTATTTATCTGTATGTACACCAAATCTGTCATCAATATAAACCTCTCTATCACCGGAAACTGTCACATTACACCTTCACTGTTCTTATTTATTCGATTGCCTTTGTCTCCGTCTTGCAGATGGAGGTAACAACATCAAAGACATCATAGTAAACATTGCCCTTGTCGTAAGCCTTGAAGAAATCACCCTCCGTAAGTGTATGCATCACTTTATGGCAGATTCCTGTCAAGTATACCGCTACATTGACCTCTTTGTATTCCTTGATGATAACCTGGAGATTTACAATTCCGGCCAAATCCATATATTGCACGGATGAAAGGTCTAAGATGAGCGTATGAAGTTTGGTGTCTTTTACTTTTTCTCCAGAATGTCCATTTTCAGCACTGCTTACATCAGCTGTGACTGGTTTTGCTTGTGTCTTTGGGTTCATTACTCTCTTGTATACTTGGGACTTGATTCTCTCAGCTGTGGCGAAGTAGAAGCTTGATGGGACTTTGAAGATTATGACGCCGTTAAGAGGAGTGGTTTCAACCTTATCGTGATCGGTGACAACAATGTCTTCACTGGCAGATAGACCGATGACATCTCCACTAGCACATTGGTCCTTCAATACTACCAAGAAGATGGACACACCAACACCGACAATGATACCGTAGTTGAGGTCAGCCAAGACACCGACGAGGTTGGTGGATAGCCAGATGACGAAGTCCAGTTTGTTGACGCGCCAGATTCTTGGAAGATTTTCGTATTGGAAAAGGAGATCTTTCATGGAAACGATGATCATAGCTGCCAACACGGACATTGGTAAGGATACAAAGAGCTGACCAATCACAAGAATGACAAGCATCATGAAGATAGATGTGACGATAGCGTTAAGGGTTGTTCTGGCTCCAAGGGTACTCAGGATCATGGTCCTTGGTGGGGCTGTTGCCGAAGGGAATGAATGGAAGAATCCGGAGATGAAGTTACTAGCACCATAGGCAATCAGTTCTTGGTTGTCATCGATTGGGGTTCCATGCTTTCGGGCGCACAGTTTAGCCATAGATATACTCATGGCAAGTGACAAGATGGCCATCACAAACGCATCACTGGCAAAGTCTCCTAAGTTCTTCAGACGTGGAAGATCTGGGGCCTGGAAACCACTTGGAATTGGACCAACGATTTTCATGTTGAATTTTTCACCGAAATTGGCAAAGTGGGAAATAGCTGTACCGATGATGACGACGACCAGATCGATTGGGATTGGCATGATCATCTTTGCCTTGTACCTCTCGTTGACGAATTTCTTGACAATGATAAGTGCGGCCATACATAACAAACATGTTATAAGATCGGCTGCATTAGTTTCTCCTAATTTACCAATCAACTCGATATAGGTACGGACTAATTTTCCTGCGCCAGCAAATGCGGTGACTTTGATGCCGAACATCTTTGGGACCTGACTGGTGGCAATATGGATAGAAGCTGCAGTGGTAAAGCCTCCGACGAAAGACACTGATAGGTATGTTGTCACAACACCCAGCTTTAGAAGACCCATTCCCATGAGAATTAAGCCGGAGAGGAAACAACACGCCATAGATGTTCTCACTTTAATATCCATTACATCATCATCTGTTGGCATGGTTCCGTTCATTGCGGCGGAATACTCCTGAATATAAACATCAGCCTCACGATTCACAACCGTCTGTGTCATGAGGGCCATGACAGCGTTGGAACCAAATGAAATATAAGTAGACGTGCCAAAGAACATGTACGTTAGGACGGCGAAGAATGTTTCGTACAAACCGTTGATGGGTCGAAGACCTGCCAAAATTCCGAAACCCATAGCCATAGGCAGATGGAGGAAACTGACAGTAAGACCGGATAGAACATCTCCTAAAATGTACTCCTTTAACTTATAGGTCCTGATGAACCTGATGATGGGCAGATAATCGAGCAGCTGGTTCATGATGCATTTCGAGTTAATGTTCTTCTTAAGGCTTTCAGCCAGATTGAAAGGCTTCTGCTCCTTGACTGGGTATTTGTCAGTGTATCCTTCATGGTTGTACAGTTCTCTTGTCAGTACCAGAGTTCGAGTGTCGCCCTCTTGGGTACTGCTTTTCACGGTCATAAGGTGCTCCTGAAAATAGAAACATACTTGATATTAAGCAGTGGAAATATGTCTCGATATGTTTCTTGTAAGTAGTTAACTTTAACAGTCAACTACACGCACCATATCAATCGACTGAACCGAGTCAAGTATATTTGCTGGTTCCCGGGTTTGTCTGGTAGGAAATACACATGTATATAACTGTCTTGTGAAAAGTGAACATTACCTAGGTGTCGAAATAGACAAATCAGTTGTACATCCGGTCGTTTTATGAACTCGTTATATAAACGAAGCTATATACAGACACGAACAATTACATTAGCCATTAGCGATTAGATTTCAATGTTCCCATTTATCAACCATCATCTCGCTATCATATCGGCAATCGGTGATGGACAATCACATCTAGCTGACAAGACGTTACCGCAGATGAACATTTACAATCTTATAGACCGAACAACTGGTAAAATACGACGACGATATTAACCAAAAGTACATAGGAGAAGACGATCAATATCAAATAAAGCGATATAACATATAGACCTCTTAACATGCATGTATCACAAACAAACGATATAGAAAGAACATTGATAAAACGGTATTCGAAACGTATTCACGTGCTTTACGGTACAATTGGGTATTTGTATTGGTAAAGCGTTACTAAAGCCACATGTACCTTTTCCTCCATGTCTAGCTCGCCATGTTTTCTACTGGTTCCCATTGTTAATCTCCCCTCGTTCTTATCACTGAATATATCTGACTTTTAAACCCTCAAAGCACAACCGCGAGAGCTTAGTATATACAAATGTTGATGTTAAATGTCAGTATACTGTGTATTCTCTGACTTGATCATATGCCGTAGACTTCACGTACACCAACGTCAATGGTTGCATAGTAAAACATAAGAAACACCGTATAGTCAGTTTTCACACTATACTTATGTTTGACATATCACCACACAATCCCTAATCATGTTGAATAACCGTTCACTATCGTTCAATACATCCGTGATAAAACTCATTCCCATTTTACACCTCATCGAACAAATACTGTATTATGTATATTTATGAGAAAAGTACTGTATTCTAGTAGTTTACAATCCGATGTTTAACATATTTTTTCAATTTTTGATATCAGTCGCAGGTCAAGGTTAGGTGGGAACATGTACACTTATAGATAAGACTAAGCGCAGGTGCCAGATATTTACATGTCCACACATAAAGTTGTCCGCGGCCCAACCTAAGAAATCTGACCCGTATATTGAACTTTAATTTTACATTTTTATCAGCATACACATACAAAACTGTCAGTCAGTGTAAACATCGCTTGTATTTAATGCTCTGTGATACCCCCTGGCTGAGAAACTAAGCTGTTGAAGAGTTCTAGAATTAATGGCAACATTTACCAGAGATTCCGACTAATTAAACCGAATTGTTTAAATGAAGAGTCATTTCTAGCAACATTAGGTACATCAAAGTGTAAGCTGTGTTAATGACTCAGTATTGCTTTAACTTCAGTCTTAAATGTAGATATTACTATACACGTTGCATTGTAATATCATGTTTATTACATCGATAGTATATCATGTTTATTACATCGATAGTATATCATGTTTATTACAACCATAGAAGATCATGTTTATTACTTCGATAGTATACCATGTTCATTACATCGATATAATATCATGTTTATTACATCGATTTGTGAATAGTACAATCACATGCCTTCATTGACTGTCTACGTAAATCCTCTATGCCAGTGTGGGATTTCTGAATAACTGATGCAATGAAGCAATGTTAGACTTGAAATTGTCATTTGGAATTCCGGATCAATACTCGTTGAGGACGTAAAACAAGGAGAGAAGTATGCTTAAGAAGTCCAGATTATTCTAGTGCGAGTGTTAAACGGTCTTAGCTCACTGCATAAATGAGACGTTAGTTTAACAATCAGTGTAAATCACCTGTCGTAATCGTTATAATGGTGCATACATTAGTCGTTTCAGCTGATAATGTTAACTGACTAGTCGTTGGATTCAAATTACATTTTGTGACCGATATCTTTGAAACAGAACTATCAGGACAGAAACAGAACTATCGGGACAGAAACAGAACTATCAGGACAGAAACAGAACTATCGGGACAGAAACAGAACTATCAGGACAGAAACAGAACTATCGGGACAGAAACAGAACTATCGGGACAGAAACAGAACTATCGGGACAGAAACAGAACTATCGGGACAGAAACAGAACTATCGGGACAGAAACGAACTAACGATCAATGGAAAATAGTAAAACTCTAGATTGTTTGGCAAACTCGATGCTTGGACACTACGTCATTGATTTAAATAAAACGTGGACTTTCCTCTGTTATAAATATTGACCCAGATGTTTGACTGTACATTCATAGCGCACCGTAAGTAACATTAATCATGAACTAGTCTGCAAATGTTCATTTCGGACAGTAGTTTCATGTGTATGCCTAAACATAAAATATATGTATGATGTTGATACTCAAATCTATAAATAGACCAGGAAAACCCAATATTTCTTTCTCTACTTTCAATTTAAAACCAGATCATATTTTCAGAAAGGGACATTTGCTATGTGCGCAGTATCCACATGTATGTGTTTTTGTATCATTTGCATATGTCATCAAATATAAAATTACTTCTGCCTTTTTTAGTTTCGTTTCTTAAACTATTGTCAAATAACCATATCCTGTTATCTGAGTACATTTCATGGTGAACATATGTTACAGTATTACACGATGCACACGCATATCATAAAACAGTTACCGCCAGTTAAAACAATTCTCTTTTTAAGGGTACTAAATTTTGGATTTATCTCGCTTTAGGTGTCAAAAAAAAGATGTATCAAAACGTATCCGTGTGTTAAATTACAATCGCACCAAATGCGTCTATTACATACAACAGTCAAAGTCAAACCATTCAGTAAAATCATATCAAAGACAAAGGATATCCTGAAAAATGTGTCGACTATTAAAATAGCAAAGCAATGAAAGAAACGGAGAAATGAAAATAATTCAATACATAAAAAAGTTTGAGTCCCAAAAGCAATTATTCAGCGAATATGAGTATGCCCTATACCCAGGCGGTAGTATGACGGTAAATAACGAGGTCAAGGTATTCAAAGGTAAAGGTAGAGTTAATGAACACGTTAAAAAAATAATTTCACAAGTACCTAAAAAATAATGAAAGGAAAAGAAATCGTTGGAAAACACCCGTTTGGCCTTTCGATAAAGTGTCAACAAAAAATGGCTTCGCTGTAAACCTACTTGTCTTATTCACAATAAGATACGCACGTACCTCACTGTATCATTTAAGCTGTATCATACATATTCACTTTGTTTACTATATAAACGTGTGTCTGGAAGTATCAACCGTTTTTTCCCTTTATTGCTGTATCAAGTGTCTGGCATGTACAAGTTTAATAGAGAAATAACATTTAGGCCACATTGCTCTTAAGTGATTTAAATACTAGGTCGGAACATTACACGTTTACAGTAAATGATGTCAAATATCCACCTTAGTAACTACTCACGTTTTACAACACACTATATATAGATTAAACTCTCACCTACTCTTTATTCTATGGGTGACATAGTTTTAACATTCAACTATTAAACAACTAACATTACCCACTCCGTATTAACCTTGCACATGTGTAATATCCGTAGTTATCCTACGTGTGATACGATTTATAGAAAACATCGATTGCCAATTCGTGTTGACCTCTTACCTTCTCCATATTGACCCTGTACATGTGTAATATCATTATTTATCCTACGTGAAATACGATGTGTAAATTTTTTTTTGACCCTGTTTAATATTTTCATTTACTCTATACACACTCGATCCTCTACTATATGTTTACCCACGGCCCGGTGATGAAGACGCCCGACCTGTTATATTTGACAATTATTCAGCATCAATGACTCTAGCTGTATATGAATCCATTATAAATATTACTATACTGTTTGGAGGATAGTAAACCATATTTTGACCTCTCTGTTTTAATGTTACCAGTATTAGACGTCAGTTTTTGTTTTGATATACATGTAACGCCTAATTGTGAATTATTACACATGCACATGAGCGCAGATTGTCTTTCAAAAAACCGTTCGTCTATATACTCGTCAATATCATTTGTAGAATTTAAAAAAATAAACAAATTGTATAATTAACACACTATATGAACTATTACCAACCACAAACAGTTAATGGCGAATACTCCTGTGAGTTTACAGCATCATTTGGTTATAGGTTCATCAAGTTATTCGCTGGGACGGTAAAAGAACACCATACAGTGAAGCAGGTATATTGTGCCACCGTTATACATCGATAGTAAGCATTACGTCTGGGACACTGCTGGAGCTGAACAACCGAGCACTGTCTTACATTACTTTGCGGAAGTTAACCCAATATATTCTACTGACGTTGTAACAAAAACGCAGAACCTATAAACTCTAACCCTAAGTTTTGAACAACATGATGTCCACTAACAATCGTCAACACTCCGGAGACATTCTACTTCTATTGAACATGGTATTTAATTACCTTGAGATTTCATTCAAGGTTAACCTTACTCGAGTATTGGTAACATTATACTCCATCATTTCATGCCCGTCTTGTCAATAGTACATCTAATGCTATTCCTAGTTTAGTTCACCTTTACCTCATCTAGTAAATCTATGTCATAAAACATGTTTGGTATAAAAGAGCATGATATAAATAAATCGAACTCGATACTGGACGGCTTTATAACCTATACGTAGACTATTTGAATGGATTCCGAGCAGCTAGGGAGAGGCATGAGTGTACTCGCGAACGATGACGAGAACGTGATTTAGAAGCGCACGTTCCTTGACTATACAACAAACTATTGAATGCAAAATTATACCTATTCAAAGTGTACGTCAGAAGTATTTCTTAAAGTACAGAATGGTAATTATAAACGGTTATGAGAACGTACCGCATTGCTTGGTGCAGAAGCGCACGTCCATTGACTATCTTTAAACAACACCTTGATGACAGAAACTACTTTTTTCGAAATGTAGCCATTCAGAGATCTTGCTTTGAAATGTATGCTTAATTGCAGAATGGTACTCGCAAACGATTGCTTGGTTCAGAATTGCACGTCTCTTGACTATCTTTAAACAACACATTGAGTGCAAACAAACCTATTCGAAATGTTGCTTTGAAATGTACGTTAAGATATATTTTTTCACTATATAACGGTACTTGCCAAACATTATGATAACGTGCGGCTTTGCATGATACAGAAGCGCACGTTCTTTGGCTATCTTTGTTGACACTTATTGTGTTTTTGTACCGATTAGTGACGATTGTGAAGTTAGCATTCCAGACTTATACTGAACATATATAGCCATCTTTTACTGATAAAACGGGCTCGGGTCATTTCAACCAACACGTAGAATTTAAAGTCCCGGTGATGAATGAGTGGATTACACGTAACATGAAACATCCCACGTCAAGTAGGTCAAGTAAAATTACATTTGCAGACTTTCCATGGTCAACGGCATCAACTTTCTCTCCCATTTCTCTTTCCAATAGCACGTCATTCGACCTTCATTAACGCGCGTTTGCATAAAGTTAAGAATCAAACGAAATGGACCAAATTACAGTGTCATTTACAACAAACGTTATACAATTTGGGAGGATACACGCGTGCTGTAATATGACGAACATCACTTACATATACACGCTATAACATATTGAACCTTGATGAAATCTGCTATACTCTTTGATGGGTCAATACTCCTAAATACTCTAAACTAAGAGTCCATCATGTAGATTAATTGCATGAATTAACTCACTCGACCAATAGCTATAATGTACCAAGTGACTGACGCTGACGAAACTGCACAAAGGTTGACTGACTGAGCCACTGAATAGTCACGTTAACGTATGTTATGATGTCAAATCGCTTTCCATGTCGACGTAATCTTAAACCGGTCTCATTTTAATCACTATATGCGTTTTTATAAGATTATGATGTGCCAGTTAAAGGTCACATGTTCAGATTGCTGCTGTGGATTATTCCTTCTATGACAGTCTCTCATATTTCAAATTTATGTTAAACCAACCCAATCACAAAAGAAATATTAGCTATAGCGACGTATTATTACGATATCAGATTTCGCAAACTGTCAAAAGATTAACGAATGGTAACAAAGGAGGTTCAACATATCACCTTGGTAAAGAATGTTTTAAAGATTTTTTTTATGAAATGTAACACGGCCGAACACGAGATCACTAGGCCAATGGCAAACTTTTAAATGACATGCAACCTCACCATGTCAATCTGAAAGTAGGTCAGTAGATGCCAATCAACTTAGCATACGCCTTTCTTTACTTGTTTGTACGAGCGACAACGATCGCAACATAGTATGCCTACAAAAGGTGTCCGCGAATAAGGGTACAAACTATAGACTGACGTTCGTGTGGTTACTGTTTACACCTGTCATCCCTCGGAAGCGTGAGCATTTAACGTTTTGTTTACATGGTAAAAGACAACAACAAGTCATCTAAACGATATCATTATCTTTACCTGATACGATAAGTACATAAAGAGCAAAACCCAATATTGAAAGATTGCTTTCTATTTTTGACAAAAGACAATTAATCAGAAGAAACTGCTTAGGTCTTTGACCTATTACGGACTTTTACACGACGATAATTATCAACAGACAGAATCGGAAATGCGATGCTGTCGTTAAAACAAATTTAGTATAAACATCACGGAACAATTTCAATTTTGTTTGCAATATGATAAACAGTTTATTAACTATGCAGAAAAGCTAGGACGATCATTATAGAGAACACGATACAAGTATAAAACACACTTTGCAAACAGGGTAGAATATAGATAAATGGTAGAAGTTTAAAATAATAACGTACAAATGCATTGTTCAAGACGCATGCTGTAAGGTAACTACCAGTTTGCCACAACAACACCAGCCACTGTATACAGCAATGCTTTATTATTGAAGTGTTTGTTTACACTAGGTTGTTAATACTCAGTTATAGTACATTAAATTGAAGGGGACATGGACGCACAAGTCAGGCAGTAGTTTCGTTTTTTTCTTTCGTTATAAATCTAAACCTATTTTTAGAGCTATTTTTAATAATCAAATTAAAGTGTTATTCTTTGTTTTGTGGTATATATGCGCCAACAATATGAATATAAATGCCATAACTATTCATGATATTAGCCAAAAACTGCAATCGTAACTCGAGCGATTAGTTAATTGTATTAATACGGTTATGGCGCCTACACAATAACAATGCTGATAAATCGATAAATAGATGTTTATGTAAACATTAGACATATACATCCATGTGTTCACATACATTCAAACAGAATATATGAAGGGAAGCCAGGTATAGACATTGTGTAGTGAAGCAATGACGAACACTGATCGGAGTAAAGTGGTTATTGGTATGAACAGACTAAAATAAAATCAAACGTATTTTCATGAGCAATCGACACACACATGCATATTGACAAAGAAACATTTGCAAAAGAAAGCTGCTTTAACAATCTTGCATGATAAATGTGGATTTGATTACCTCGTTCTTCATTTAGTATGACATTGCATTAGTGTATATACATTCATATAGCGCATCAGGTAATAATATAAACTGAACGAGAAACTAGAATGTAGTCGTCATTTCTAGCGAGGCCAGC
>ENA-OREC01001215-OREC01001215.1-marine-metagenome-genome-assembly--contig:-NODE-1215-length-12601-cov-14.503912_pt1 | contig 12601 bp, 7 predicted proteins | sample MGYA00248626_ERZ508543 | MGnify/ENA primary metagenome ERZ508543 (study PRJEB26211, sample SAMN05518279) | marine metagenome | isolation source: Puget Sound, Washington, USA | host: Bankia setacea... | reverse complement strand
GAGTTCAGACGTGTGCTCTTCCGATCTAACAACAACACAAAACAACAACAACAAAAAAACCACACAAACAAAACCCACAAAAAAACCACATAAGAGCAATTGTACCATCTTTGAATCTTTAAGGGTCTTATGGAAGATTGTATTATATTGAGTCAAATAAGCTCCCTCGTTAAATATCGTAGAAACAAACAAAGACAAAACAAATGATGACATATTTAACTTACTTGGACAGCCTTTCCTTTTATAGCAGGGATCTGATGGTACAGAGACGAGGACAAAGTCAGATGATCCATTTGGAGATGATGATGATGTGGAACAGCTTGCTGCTATTGCCAAGAAATTTGAGGAGAAATATAATGTAAGATTTATGGTTAATTACAGGTAGGTATATCGTGAAAAAGAAAAACAACAACATCAACCTAATACAAAGTTTATCACTGTCGGTAGTTCAAAAGCCTAAAACACTTTATCCAGCTGGATTTGTTTTACTTTAGTACATAATTAATAACTTGTACAGAAAGGTTACATGATAGATTTCCCTTAAAGTTTGTTTGATTTAAAACCGTTACAATTTCCTCCTGGATCATCTCAGTCAGGCAAAATCTTTCTTTCTGAAACTGAACTAAGTATGTGATAGTCAGCTAGAATGAATAAAGGCCACTGGTTAATGGTTATGAAGACGATAGTATATAGTCCAGCTGTGTAGACAAGTTTGTGTTATACCCTTGCAAACTCAAGTTTTTTATGGATATATATAGCAGTCAACGATTTCCGTCTGTCTATATAATATTTCCCCTAAGCGCAACTCCTCCTAAAGGGATGACATGATGTTGATGAAACTTTACACCATTGTAGTTTACAACATGGGGAGAATCCTGGTCAGAACAAATATTAAGGGAGATAATTTAAGGTTGATAGTTGTGCTTGATGAGGTTATCCATAGTGATTTGGCTTAGAGTTCAAGTCCTACAAGGAAACAAATAATATCATTCCTACCTTCAAGCTTTGACCATTATTTTGTGCCAAACACTCATATACAGGTTTGACCTAAACAATGTTGATTAATTACAAGGTCTTGTTTATATATTACAGAAGCCGGAAGGAAAGAAGAAGAAGAAATGGCAAGACAATTACTATCTGGCTGACCTAGGTGATGGTTACGATGAGAGTGATACATTCATTGATAATTCTGAAGCTGTAAGTTCAAGTTGGTACCAGTTTAAAGTGTAGCATTGTTTCTGTAAATATGAGCCAGAGATGTTTTATCATGGAAAGTGGGCACTATAGCTCTATCTTTTCATGTTTTTACTATAAAGGTATTCCAACTAACAAATAATGCATCAAGTCAATAATCATTTTCACATTGATAAACCTTAGAGTTCATCGTATATTGACTTTCCTGAAACGTGACACGTCACTATTAAGTTAAATATATTTTACATGCAATCAAGGGAGAACATATTTAGCCTTTCTGTGTTAATGAGTGTTTAATAGTTATACTTTCTGCAGCATGGATAAATGTTAAGACATCTTGGTCCTTTTTGAAGAAACACAACCGCAATGCTACTGTTAATGTGAAGAACTTTAATGAAAACACACTTTTAGTGCATAAGTTGTGGTTGTTACTGTGTTTATATGGACATAACAGATAATGTATTGGATAACTTTTCAGTATGATGAATTGCTGCCTGAAACCATGACAACCAAGCTAGGTGGCTTCTACATTAACTCTGGCAAGCTTGATATCGTGGAACTGTCAGACTCTTCAGATGATGATTTCCGATCACCCATTATTAAAAACAAGAAAAAGAGGGTGAGTACATCTATCATATTATTTGTTTGTTTTCACTTTATAAATTAGAGCATGGAATATCATTGTATTTGTAACTAGCTGTCAGATAAACAAACACCATTTTGTAATGTCTGTAGAAGTGAAACCAAAGGTAGAAAACGGACAACTATTCAAATGGGAACGCACACACACAAAACAAGTTCAAAAATGGTTCTGGTTTGTAACATTTCAAGTCTTTTTTGTGTCATTCCACTCAGAAGAGTTTTCACTGATGCAATAATTAGTTGACATTACTCGGACTATAAAGATGCAGTTTGAGTAAGATTGGTATTTCGAGTGAACGCGTTTTAAGCCAACAAATTCGACTGTAGTTAGAGTTCTGATTGAAAATATCTGCGTGCTTCCTATAGAGCAGTGTGTAGGATTTGTATTGGTTTGCTTAACTTATGTTTGATTTTACCTTATTTTCCAGAGAATATCATCAGATGAGGATTCAGAAAGTGATCAAAAGGTTGTGAAGGTAATCGTCTGTTTTCATGTTAGTACAATGTTGGTAAAATATACATATTCCCACAATATATGAGTCTACAATGTAAATAATTAAATTCCCATTCCAATGAAATTACTGGGAGTCAGCTGACAGTCATTTGGTTTGGGGGCAGCCTGTTGATGAAAGTTTGTGTCTCACACTGCCTCCGCAGTTTTCAAGTCATCTAAATGAAACCTGCTACACACGATCCATATGTAGATGGAGTGTAGATGGGCATGACATATATTTTTAAGGCTCCATCCATGGTGCTTAGAGTATTCTAGCATACTAGGACTTATTTTTATTTAAGTTTAACAGAACTGAATAAATCATGCAGCATGGTATATATAACAAGTATTTTCATTGGTTCACATATTTTCTGAAATAACAAGAGTTTGTAATTTGTTTGCTTATCTTGAGCCCTATATGTACAATCACACTGTTGTTTATCTTGTAGAAAAAGAAAATCAAGGACACATTATCGGTAGATGGTGAAGTAAAGAAGAAGAAGAAAAAGAAACTGATAGTAGCACCAGGAGAAAAAACATTTAAAAAACCCAAGCTTTTAAAAGAGAAGGAGAAAATCAAAGAGTATGTACTCACATGTAGTTGAAATTTGATTAGTTGTTGGTACAGATGTCTTTTATAGAATTATTAGTACCATTTGTTTTGGTATATGAACGATACTTGTTGAATCATCAACTTCTTAATGTTAGCTTTAATATTGTGGCATGTGTAAGGTTAGGAAGATTGAATGCACATGTCTTATCTAAGGGATTACCAGACATACAATTAGGTCAGACAAATGGGCCTAATGAAACATTATGATGTGATACCTGCATTTGTGATTGTGATCTATTAATCTCTTTATAGAAAACCACCCAAACCAACCACACCCAGTACCAATGGTCAGCCAGCACAAAATGGCATCATCAATTCTGACGATGATGCTGACAGTGATGATGATGCTTCAGGTGCCATGGCTGACTACTCTGCTGTCATAGATTCTGTTATTGCCATGGCAAATAAAGAAGACTCCAACAGCCAAGATGCGGAGTATACCAAGAAGGTAGTGGACCCAGAAAGTGTTCCAAAGTTGCCACCCTCTCTTCCCACAGTAATGGAGGAGATTGTAAACCAACTGAAAATGGTGAGTAATATGAAACTAGAGAGTTTTCAAAGGCAGCCATATTTAAACTCTTGAGTAGTAGTATTGTACAAACATGAACTAAGTTTTTATTTTCTTGTTGTAAAAAGCGTATGATTTGATATATATAATTGATTGATTTTCTTGACTTATTTCAGCGCTCACAAGAATCCAGTGAAGGCAAATGCAAGTTCTTTACCAACCATGTGAACAATTTATTACTAGAGTAAGTAGAATGTGAACTCTTTAAGCTACCTGTCAATTAATTCTTGCATACCTTTGTATATTTCTGCCTGAAACCCTGCGTTGGTTTAGTGTGCCTACCTCTTTACAAGTTTGTCAATTCAGCCTTTTACTCCATGGAAAACTGTGTAGGTGTATAAGAAAGACAAATACAACCAGCATCTTTAATACCTCATTGCATTTCAATTAATCTAGTCAACTACATGTACTAGCTTTGATAAAAAAATTATCCTCGATCCCAGAAGTGTGCATATACTTGGTTAAGCTAGATCTATACTGAGCAATGGAAAAAACAGTCGACAAAATAAAGACTCCTGACATTCCTATGTAAACTGAAAAATCATCACTCAGTTGTACTCTTTATTGCATTTTCAACTAATTCCCTGGCCTGTGATGAATTTCACCTGCCTTAGCCATTCAGCTTTATCTGGGGAATGTTTTGAACACTGTCAATACTGATATTTGCAGGGTAGAGATGATGTCTAAACAGTTGAAGGTTGGTGACAGGTCAGCCATCTTTGGTCACCTCGCAGCATACCTTCCTTGTAGTAAAGACACACTGCTCAAACGGGCAAAAACATTGAGGGCTAAGGAGCTGGAAAATAAGATAAAAGAACCTCTGGACAAATTGAAACGAGGTTTGGATGATTTTCTTGTATCAATATTCAGTTTATATGTAGTAAAACTATTACACCAACACCATGCGTAACCAGTGTTTGAATTTAGTTGCCTCGAGTGACAGACTCTGGGCAATTATTGCCATCTTGTTTATCTAGTATATAAAACAGTTGAGTAAAGCTTATAAGACCACCCTAGGAACTAACAAAAAGTCCCACTATAATCTTTAAATGAGACCTACAAATTGTTTTGCAATGAAAATAGCCCAGTCACATTTTCGGTTAGTTTAGTCTCTCATTACCTTTTCTTTCTTGCTTACAGCTGTTGACAGAATAATGCCAGCAATAATAGAAAAGTATGAAGACGAATGTAAAAGGGCAGCACTGGAAAAGTAAGCATTATCAGAAAAAATAGAGTTGGTACAGTTATGTGGTAGACCTGTCTTTTTATAACTAAAAAACACAAAATATTATATTATTAAAGCCACTTTGTGATTTGTAACCTGTTTATCTGTCAACCTTCATCAGAAAAGTACCTGTAGTATGATTTTTGTGGCAAATGCGAAACCTTAACAGAGAAATAAGATTTTGTAGAAAGAACTTGTATTTTAAATACTAAAATATATGGTGTATATTATTGAAAGTACGAAAATCATGTGCAATGACATTGTGTTATCTCAGGCAACAGGAAGGAGGAAATAAAGATGAAGGGAAGAAGGAAGAAGATGGAGAGAAAGAGGAAAAGGAAGAAGGGGGAGGATCAGATGAGGAGGAAGATAAAACTAACCAGTCTGATATAGTCAAGAAACGACAGACTGGTCCAAGGAAGAAATTTGTCTGGGATAATGAAGTCAGGTATGATGATAAAAATGTGAAGTATGCATCTAGAACATGAATTTAATTGTTTATCCCTTTTCTCATTTAGAAGGCTAAAACTAAAAAGTTTACTTATGTGCCAGCTAAGATAAAGGTGTTAAAACTGGGAATCCTGTAACTTATTGGCCCTTTACCACTGAGAAACAATTGAAATATTTGTCTCTGTAATTCCATTTGTTGAAGAAATCTCTAAACTCTCTAATCTCTAACACTCTTTGTTTCTATCCATTATTGTTTCTAGGACATTGCTATGTGATGTTGTACGTGTAAAGATGCATACCTGCCAGTACTCTAAGACTAAGTCTCAGACACCGGAGGAGTTTTGTAAAATGTTCCTAGAACAAGAAGTACGTTCTCTCTGGCCTAAAGGCTGGATGCAGATGAGGGTACTATATAAAGAGAGCAAAACAGCACATACAATCTGGACTAATCCGTAAGTGTAGTCTATAGTGTAAAACAATTGGTACATTTAGTAGTGCAAGTTACCTTCGATCCAGCTTTCATTTATTTTTCACTCTCACTCTTTTTCAATAATTAGGTGCACTAGAGGTTAAAAAATGACAATTTAGGTAACAAACTGTTGAATAAAAAGACTTTTTTGTGCAAACAAAATATGCAAATGAAGGTTAATCAATGTTTAGGTTGCTACACATTGTTTAAAGCCGATTTTATATGGAAAACATGTTAAAACTCCTTGTTTGTAAATCCTAAGGTTTAGTATGAGAACCCATGAATGGCGACGGGAACGGAAATTTAATATTCAACAGTATTGGACAAATATTTTTTTGTTTAAAAGATTAAATGTCATAACAGCTGTATTGAGGGAATGTTGAATGAACATGTTCATGATTTTATACACTTACACAGTACGTTACTCTGCCGTATTGTTTGTAAAGGACGAAGACAAGCAGTGCACCTAATTATTGAAAAAGAGTGTCTGCTGTTTCAAAGAAAAGTTAATTGTTTTAAAACATGCCCTTGTGGTCACCTTTGAGGTCATTGGCATTCCATAGATTTTTTCAATATATGTGATGACTTATTTTACTCAAAACAGTTTTTATGATTAGATAACTGTTCAGAGCTGTATATTTCACCCAACAGTTTTTTGGTCTGACAAGGTTTAGAATAAGTGAGCGTTTTAGATGGGTGCATCTTTTTCAGCACAGTAGTGTGGTATGTCTTTGTTCTTTATGTTTCAAAGTTATAACATTCACTTTCAGACAAAAACCAAAGAAAACAGCAATCATCACCAAAATGCAGGCTTCAGGTACCCCAACAGGCCATCTGATTAAAACCCCAGTTAACACAACAGTTGCCACCGTTGGATCAATCAACATGACCAAAACACCTGGGTCAAACACTGTGGCTAAATTAGCACCAAGTTCAAACACTCTCGCCAAAGTTACACCAAGTTCAAATACTTTAGCTAAAGTCACGCCTAGTTCAAACACTATGGCTAAAGTCACGCCAAGTTCAAATAGTGTAGCTAAAACTCCTTCTGTGTCAGTGTCTAGAGTAACTCCTAACCCAGCAGCAGTAAAAACCATTACTATAAACGCAGCTAAACCAGTGGGAGAAGCTGCAAAGAGTGTCATTCATACACCTAACCAACCGGTGAAAAAGATCACACCAACGTTACTGGATTATGCAAATGTGTCGGTCAGTGATATGGCTAAGCAGGGCAGTATTACTACAGGCTCTCCAAGGACAAGCTACCCTGTTCCGTCCCCAGATATTATTAAAATAGACAGTGTTTCCCCAACAATAACGCCGAAAGTAAAGGAGCAATCTTGGGACCATATAGTGTCAGACATTTTACGCTCTTCCATGGGTAGCGGGGAACCATCTACTGTCAAACCATCACCGTCATTACACAGACAAAATTCTCAACCGATCTCAAGCTCACAAGCTTCAACCAATTCTTTTCTTGCTCAATTCGCAAATTTTGCAAATGCACCGTTATCACTACTGCAGGGACAAACAAAAGTTTCCACCAGTAACTCGGATGGTGCCATTAACCTAACAACAACTTCACATAACCAAAAGGTCCTACAGCAACAGCAGGCTGAAATTGAAGCACAGAGACAATTGAAGCTGTTAACAGAGCAGCAAAAAGCTGTGGCAGAAAAACAAAAGTTGCTGCAACAACAAAAACAACAGCAGCAGCAGAAACAACAACAACAACAACAAATGCAACAACAACAACAGCAGCAACAACAAAAACTGGCTGAACAAAGGCAGCAGCAGCAACAGCAGCAAAAGCTACAGCAACAGAAGTTATTGCAACAACAACAGCAACAAATAAAGCAGTTACAACAAGCTAGTAAAACTGTTGTAACACTCTCTGGCTCACAGATTTCTCAGCTTCAAAACATTGCCAAACACAAAGACAGTAGTAAACCAGTCATAGTGCCCAGTCAGAGCCCTATGAGTCTGGCTATGGCAAAGAGTATGACTTCAGGTGGTCAAGGTGCGTCTAAAGTGACTCCTAAACAGTTATTGAATCAGTTTCAAGGTGGAAAAAGCATGTCACAGTTCTCAGAAGCATTTATACGGCAACAACTCAGTGATTCATCTCAAGGAAGCTCCCAGGGTCAAATGCGCTCAATTACTACTGGTAAAAGTGGTCAGGGCATATCTCCACCTGACCAACTCAGGAAAGTGTCACCTCAATCCCAACAAACTGTGAACTTATCTCATACTTCACCTCAGGGTAGCACTAAATACACCGGTAGTGCACAATTAGTTAATCCACAAGCTTCGCATGCTTCAAGTCATGCCCAAGCCACAAAATCACAAGCAAGCCCGGCAGTTTCTACGAATGGGCGACCAGCTACGAGTTTGCTGAAATCACTGTTTGGACAAGCCCAATCACAGACACCAGTACAGGTTTACTCCACCCACAATCCAACCCCACCCCAGAGGTCTCCCACCCAGGTTTTATCCTCTAAAAGTCCCCAGGGTCAAGGCCAGTGGAGCCCGGGCACCTCGACCAACCAACCAGGTTTCCATTCCCCTAACCAATCACCAAGTAAGAGCTATCCAATGCCAGTGAACACAAGACCGGTGCCAGGCTACCAAAGTGTGAAGCTGCCAAACCCTATTAGTGGAGAACAGTTGGCTGCATATCACTCAGGTATCTATATCATACATCAAGTTTCACTATTAATACCAATAGGAATATGGATGTGTCAGCTGTTCAGAAAAAAACACTCTTATCTCATGTAGCTCGCTTTAATTTCAATTTATAATCTACTCAGCATTTAGAGAGATTGCTTTTAATGAGATGTACCATATACCAGTTTGATTTTTAAGTAACTTCTTGCATGCAAATGTCCATCCTTATTATTATTACATGTATTTATATTTTGTCCGTACCTACTATTACTGCATCGAGATGAAATAATAATGTATTTAATCTTTCTTAACCACAATTAAATGTACACTTACAAATATGAGAGTCTGCAACTTTAAAGTATTTGCCGCAAACAGTTTATTTACATCCACCACTGTTTATTTCAGCTCAACTACAACAGGGAATGTATGGAAAATCACCTCCAGGTATTTACACTACTAGTTCTTGACATGCCTTTTTTTCTCATTAACAATATTGTAGTTATCTGTTATATATAGAAACTTCAATGGAAAGATGTTGATTTGACACATATATATTTACTACCTCTTCTAACGGTTTGACCACTAGATTTGGGCCATGTTGCAGAGACTTGTCATGTTGCTTATTCTCAACTAATTCTTCCTAATCAATGAATAGTATGATAGCTGCTTTAGACTCCAATAGACTTTACCTGTATATTCTGTATGAATGATTCTGCATTAAATTAGTAGAGGACATTGATATTCTATTGCTTCAATCTGTCAACTTGAGAGGTTGAACCAAATTATTCTTTCATCTGTCAAATTGTTACATGAAAAGTGACCCTCCTTTTGTCTTGATACTAATGAGCTGCTGTTTCTATGACATTTTAAGACTGTTTTTATTCCAATCCTTTTATCCAAGTTAGAATAGAATAGAAGATACAGACTTTAATAGCCAGAATTGATACTTTTCAAATTTGGAACTAATAATTGTGACAGTATATGCAGTTTTTAATAGACACAAAGGCAATTGCGGAGCCTTTAAATCATTGAAAATCACATATACTGTCTTAAACATCAAAATCACATGACTGTTAACTCTATTCTATTGCTCTGACAATGTTATTGTTGTGAATTGGACAGTATTTTTTAAAAATCTCAAATTTTGTTGCACCATCCAATCAGAATCAATGATACAAAGCGTGTACGGTAGAATATGTATCATTAACTGATGCTCTATATAAATGTATCCTTGTTATTTTGAACTGATTTGTATGGACTATTTAGGATTGCAATATTATGGTAACAGTGGACAGGCCAACAGTTGTTTAGGAAATTAGTACAAACATATTATTAAAATGTGCATAAGTGTGATATAATACTGTTACTCTGCGTTAAAAAGTCAAGCTTTACACATTTGTTGTTTACTTTGTGTTAAGATGAATACTTGAGCCTCGTTGAACTTCCAGGATCTCACTTACCTTCTACGCCTCCTGAACAACATCATCAACAGCATTATAATAACTTACAACATTATGGTTACCATAGATACGGAGGTAAATAAGCATGTTGTCATGGGTAGATGTTTCCTCGTCTTCCCCTTATTTTCTACAGTGTACCTTTTTATGTAGTAACCGCATGTTTGTAGGTTTTAATTTAGTACTAATTATACCCTGCAAACAAAAGTGTGAGGTGTAAATAGGAATACCCCAGTTCCTCAGTCTGCCTGTGCAAATGTCTTGTAACCTCAACTCCTTGATGAAACTGGCAGCATACAGCCCGAGGATGTGCTTGAAGAAGTATATTGTCGTTCCGAAATATTTCATGGGAGATAATTAGTAGTGCGGGACTTGGATATCCTTTAGTGAGTTGACTCACACATCTAGTTTTGTAATTGCTTTTATCCCTTTAGTGTCATATTTTGAGTCAGAACTTGTTTTGAAGCCAAGTGTATGACAAAAATAGGCTTTGATCCATTGTCTGAAACATTATCCATATCTCTGTGCTTTGACACCATTTTGTACCAAACTTACACTATATTTCATAATTATTAGTCGTTGTTTTACTTTGCCCCTCCCACTTCACCCAGTCAGATGAGCTGTCTAGTTTAACAGAAATGTTTAATGGGGTGTCAAGTGATTATACCCTATATAACTGTTCCAGCAACACCAATGTTCTGGCCTGTGGTAAACCGCTGGGTCAGGTTTTGTTATAAAGATGTCAAAACCTCAATGGTCCATTTTTGGTGTGCTGTTTTATGCTTCTTGTTTAAAAATTGAATACCTCCTTTTCCTCAAGCTGTATGATTTAAATCCTTAATTCACTTGATCATAATTCAGCCTTCAAACCATTCCTTTACTGGTGACTGTTTTGTTGTTTGGTACTTGTGTTTTAGATTTGCAGTGCTTTTTAACTTGTTATTAACCTAGTAGTGGGTTCCTAATGACAAGTGTTACTGTGGAAACTGGGTGTGAATCATATATTTTTGCATGATAGTGATAGTGTTTTTATTAGCTTTATTCGATATATTGTTATTGAACTTATTATGACTACATGCAACTCCGGGGAATACTGTTTTGACAGACATATCTTGTTACATGTGTTACTTAATTTTCTATGCACATTTAATAGCCATATTTGCATGACCACTAGGTAAGCATGCTCTTTGAGGGATTGTGTTAAAGTGATCAAACAGTTTGTGTAACAATTTCTAAGGTTATTTGAAAAGGTGTCTACCTGTATTTGTTGTGGTCATATGAATTGAAATCTATGTTCCTTATGCAAAAAATAATATCATACTGTTTTCCATGATTAGTTCTGTCAGATTTTAAACCATATTTGTTTAGTTTACATAATCATCAGTCTGCCAAAGACAATGACTTCGGAAATGACTGTTAAAAATATGTAAGTCCAATACATTGTATAAATATAATTTTACACAATATGCAAAAAAAATAAAAAATCATCAGTGGAATGTCTTTCGCAAATCTCGTGAGTCACGAACATGAACTATAGATATGTTAAATCATATTTTAGTGTAATATGCTTCACTATGCCATTCTTCTTTAGGCACAAGGTATAAACGATGGTTGCACACACATTTGTCATTTCAGATAGATATAAGATTAGATTGATTTTAAGGGATGAATGTGAAATGGTTCTAAGAGCTTTTGACTATAGAAGTAGATAAAACCTTGTCAAGTTCACTCCTTAATTAAGAGTTTTATGATCTCTGACTCTTTGGTAAAATCTTGTTTCTTTCATTTCAGAGGGATCATCGTAACATTCCTGTACAAGGAGGGTGTTGTGTGCATCAGTCAGTGTCACTCAGATGCTTCCCAGGGAAAATCACAGTCACCCAGAAGCTTGTATCTCAAAAAGTCATATTCACATAGAAGATTGCTACTTTAAAAACGGTCGAAGCTTCCTTAACCAACAGCCTGCAGATTAAAGAACAGCTCATTCTCATAACTGTTTTCAATTATGTTCCTTCAGTCATTGAGATTAAAATAAGTTTGTATAGATGTACCATGGAACACTTTAGCTGTTTTATCCATTTTAAGGACAGTAAAAACAAGTGTTTTCATCATAGAACAAACTTGTCTTTTCACTATGTAATACATTGTAATTTGAAATCGAATTTGTCAAAACAGATTGTAATTAAATTTTCAGTGAGTAATACAATAGGTGTGTACCTGTCTGTTATAAGTATTGATTCAATAACATGCAGACGTTCAGAACTTTTCTGAAGTATTTATGTTCTTCACTTTTACTAGACAAAACTGCATGATCTATTTATGGAATGAATTGTGCGTACTGCAAGTTTGTGCAGTAATTATGGAGAACAACATCAAATAGAGCTCTGGAGTAAATCTATCGCTATGTTAACAAGAAGCAAACAGAACAGTTTGACTTACTTTGCAACTAATCGAGTAAGCATGGATATTTAAAAAATATCTTTGTAAGGCAATATGTACCACCAAAGCATTGTTAATACATGTATTAACGTTTGTTCAGTGAGTTATGCTGTATATGTCAGTACATGTATTAACGTTTGTTCAGTGAGTTATGCTGTATATGTTAATACATGTATTAACGTTTGTTCAGTGAGTTATGCTGTATATGTCAGTACAGGTATTAACGTTTGTTCAGTGAGTTATGCTGTATATGTTAATACATGTATTAACGTTTGTTCAGTGAGTTATGCTGTATATGTCAGTACAGGTATTAACGTTTGTTCAGTGAGTTATGCTGTATATGTTAATACATGTATTAACGTTTGTTCAGTGAGTTATGCTGTA
>ENA-OREC01001214-OREC01001214.1-marine-metagenome-genome-assembly--contig:-NODE-1214-length-12608-cov-12.391669_pt1 | contig 12608 bp, 2 predicted proteins | sample MGYA00248626_ERZ508543 | MGnify/ENA primary metagenome ERZ508543 (study PRJEB26211, sample SAMN05518279) | marine metagenome | isolation source: Puget Sound, Washington, USA | host: Bankia setacea... | reverse complement strand
ATGAAATTAACGTTACCGATTTTCTCTCGGATTATTTATGTTTTAATAATCATGTCAATTGGTCAGACACCTTGATATTTTATAGTTGACATCAAACTTAATATAACCAATGTTATCATACTCTGTTCAGCCATCGTTATGGCCGCCGAGTGTGCTAGTGCGTGTTTGAGTTTGATGCTAGAGTATCTATCTACAGAACATGTGCAATGGTCATGCTTTCAACGTACACGTAGTTCAAAGATCTATTTCCATCCGAAATTACATTTATTAGTCGTGTGTTGCTTATTACAAGATTATAACAGTGTTATATTTGTCGCCATCAGAGATAATTACAGTGTATGATGTTGGCCTACACAGGACAGCAACATGCTTGTGTGAACTGTATTGTTGACACAGATTAAAACCCAAATATCTCGTTTAAGGTTCGTTCATTATATAGTGCGATATAGCGGAATTATTCATGTGTAAACATTAAATAAAAATGTGTGTGACCTTTAACGTATACATAAAGTACATACAAATACAAAAGTGTAATACAATTTGAATGTTACAGGATAGCTGACTGGTCGTTTGATGAAGAAAATGTTTGAGTACCATCTATAGTGTTGATAAATATATCTAGTCAGTATATTGCGTATGTGTGTAGTGATGCAGACAAGTCGCAATGGTCTGCAATGGTTGTCAATGTTTATACTGTAATTATGAAACAATCATTTACACCAACCGCATGTCGAATGTGTGTTTCGAGAAATAAAGTTGTCACAAAATTGAGAGCAAAAAATGGTAATACTGTACGATAGTATGAATCATATTATCCATTTCGTGTAACTTACATATATAAGATCGTGACTATCAGTAATGTGTCCATGGATATTAACAGACACAAAGAACAAACAACACGAGACCTTGACACTTTGTGTATCTTTATTGCACGTCCATTAACACCAGATTTCTTAAATAACAACAAATAAATTAATATATTTAAATACAACAAATACTTCAGCTTGAAAAATAGCTTTGTTCAGCCTTAACCCAACATTGTTCCCCTTTTGTAAACCTTACTCCGGACACAGTGACCTTGCAATGACTTCTTGACCTTGTAACACACGGCTTGGGTGTTAATATACTATTATTCCAAACCCCATACATAATATCCTTGAACAATAAAAGTTCTCCCAAACAAGGAATATAACTCAAGTCTAATAATCAATTTTATTCTTACGGTGTCTGCAACAAAGCTGTAGTGGAGCTTATACGTTCTTCTGCATAAATTTGACATACCAAATGCATTGAAATATATAAATATATGATATCAAACATCATGTCATACCTGTACTAAGAACAGAAAATAATACTGACAAAGTTTCATATATACACGTATAACGTCATCAACCAGTGAACAATTGTGAGCCTGCACATTGTCGGACGTAAACCAGCCCAGCAGTCGTTGGATAAATATAAGTCGACTACAGACATAATTGATTGGCGGCTAAACATTCTACGATAAAGATATATAGAGTAAGTCATACTTTTTACTGTTACCATGTAGAATTTAGTTACACTTTCCACCATGTAATGTAAGTGTCGTATGTTGACCTTCTTGCTACATGCGGGCATTTAGCGGAACTGTTGTAGATGTACACTTACATAACCAATTCAGTATTAGTTTATTGTTACCTGGATATGTATAATGTATGTACTAGTACGCGGTATAAACCTGTTTATGTCTAATTAAGCTGATGCATCGTTTGAATATATATGTGTGTAACATGTATGCCAAGCCTTCCTGTTGAGTCACTATTACTGTCATACAGACAAAACAGTCATTCTAAACCACCCGTGATATCAAACTGGTTTTTTATTCCAATTTTGTTTATGGATGATCTCCCAAGTGTAATATATCTAGCATACTGCATGTTACTTCTCTTAATTAAGGTGTTATTGTGACCTTTTCTAAGCGAATACGAAACTAGCTTGAAAACATGAGAACAAAAATGACAATAAAGTCAACTTACAGTTGGTTCGTAAATTATGACATGTATACGTTTGAGAAATAGTTTATTGGTGTACCACTTTAATTATTGGGCACTTGATTGATGGCTACTAAACACCCTTTTCCTGACAGGACTCCGCACAAAATAATCGGTCAAGGAATGTAGTAATTAAGGTTGTTCATTGTTCCTTCAACTTAAAGCCATACCAATTACTAATTAAATATGTTAAGGGCTACACAGCAGGTATATTAGAGAAGTTATGAATGATGTATGTATACCTATCACTTGTGGTTATGGGTAGTTACAATATAATGATGTTTACAGACATGATGAGAATATCATGTAAGTAAAACTATATAAAAAGGGCACAAGTCGTTTTTGTTAGATTTTAAAAAAACATTAATAAAATTATTGAAAAAGGGCAAACGTTGTTTTTTGTTATAAAGATTGTTTGGGCATTTTACGCCTACGTCAGTAATTAATCCAGATAATTTAAATACCTTACTTAAAAAAGGCCAATCGTCGGTAGCTGCCACTGCATACCACGAGCTGGCGTCCCCACTATCTCTCTATGTTGAATATTTAATATATAGTGCAAGTTTTAACAGTGGCATTTCAACAGCTGGTGTATCTCATTTTAATCAGTTTACAACATGTATCGTGAAATGTAATCATATTTACACACAACAGATGAAATTGGCTGTAATATCTCACTGGTTTCTCGCTTGAAGTGTTTATAACCTCTCTTTCGGTTCACGGAATAACGAAACCAGTGCTGAAGAGTTTGGTTGAAAATGATGCCCATCAGAAACATTACTATTTTACCACCAGAAAGATAACAGGTGAAGGTGTAGCAGAATAAGTTAACAGGTTTCCCCTACGCCCACAAACGTGACACCACGTGCCAATATAACATATTACCTTCCGGTCAGTTTAAGTTCACCAGTTTTAATCAAAATTTTTTTTCCTATTATTCGGAAGTTCAGAAGTCGAGAAATTCACGGTAAGCAAAGTCGACTGATTGCTACGTGGAAAATGTATTGCAGTGTACATGCATCAGTTTCGATTCTGTGATCACGTATTCATCATGTTAACTAAAAACTAAAACGCCCATATTTTCTTCCTAACAAATAAGTATTCATTAAACAAAATGTTGTGAACAGAACGATTGTCGCAGTTGTGTGTCAAACTATGAGTGTATATTGGCGAACTGACTGGCAGAACACAAATACAAAAGATAGTCAAAAGAAATTAACTGATATATATATATATGTGTGTGTAGTAGGTCTAACTAGTTTGTCTTGTAATATAGAATAAATCACAACTTCTACCCTGGTAAGTCATACCATAATATATCCTCTTGAACTAGTTATATCACAAAATCACTGGCCAGAATGTTATGTGTGTCCGTTTGTGTGTCCGTACGTCATCCTTCTTATCCACATTTGCATTGCTGCACCACTAAGTCCTTATGGTCCGTAAAATGATAACTTCCATCATCATCGTAATGTAGGATTGTGAAAGGGCTCAGTTTAGTGGCCACACAACACGGGGAGGGCACTCGCTCAGGATTATTTAGGTGAAGTAATGCTTTAATTCCAGAAAACGTATTTGCGACTTTGTATCGGTATGGACAGCTTCCTGAACAGTAATACCCTTTATATTCATGAGGGGCGATAATCCAGTCGTCCCAACCAATGTCAGCAAAGGATATTCTGATTGGATATCTGCAACATCTCGCCTCACCGTCACGCCGTCTACAATCGCCTCGTCTATTTCTACGTGAATTTCTTTTAACCCGTTTTAATATATCCTTCTCGTGCGCATACACGTCCAATGTAGGTGAAAACTGTACAGGTACTGTGTTATTTAAAGTCGCTACAGCGGTTTCAACATGCTCACTACTGTCCGTAAAGTCTACTTCCACTAGTTCGTTAATATTTTGGGAATCTGCAGAAAGTTCTAAACCAAAATTACTCTGATTGTTATTTACCCAACTTTCTATTGCTTTGGCTACTTCAAAACTTTCAACTGATGGCTCTAATAAAGATATCAGTTTTGAGTCCAATAAAGTTCTAGTGTATTCTTTGGAATTTTGGAAAGAGAGAATTTGGTACACATTTACACGTAATACTCGATCGACTGTAAATTTGTCTTTTAGATTTTCTGGTTTTACTTTTGCAAAGTTTACGCGTAATTTTGCGTTACTGATTCGGAGTTCTTTTGTGTGGTCGTTTGTGGGATGGGAAAGACTGTTGAGGAAATATAATCGAACAGCTTCATCCGTGTTCCATTCGTGAGGTGCAATGCCTCTAGGAACGTCACCTGAAAATAGAGAAAACAAACAAATGTTAGAGAAAAGACAAATATCGAAACTGATAACTACAGAATGGTGTTTATGTATTATGATGGTAGCGTGTGTTGTTGAAATGCTCTATGTACATTTAAGGTATGTATGACTTGTTTCCCCAATCGTTTGTTAAATATGTATGTATTTGTATATGTATATGTATGTTTATGTTTATGTTTATGTTCATAAATGTTAGTGTAGTTATGTTATTTGTATATATATATATATGGTTTCTTTTTTCTCTCCTATGTTGGAGGAATAAAGAATATATCTATTTACATGCTTGAGATTTAAATTTGAATTTTAAATGGTTCTTTCAATATATTTAATTCCTATTTTGTAAAATCCATATTTGAATACATTATTTTTATACACCAGTTGACCAAGTGAGGCTATAGCGGTAGTTCGGAAATGGTTAAACGAAGATTGGCTTACTTCATGACCCTAACTGTTCGTAAAGTCAACTTCAACTGATAATACCTCTCTACTATCAATGGCCATACACACTGTTACAACATCGGTGAAACAAATGATGCAATCCAAGCATGGTTATATAGTACACAAGTATAGTAAAACCGAGTTTGAAACAAATGCTGGTCCAAACAAAGTTGCTCTTTTTTGAGTTACGTAGGTTTATTTCGGCATCGTGTTCTATTGGGAAAACGAGGAAAAAGTTCAATCTCTTTGGAAGTTCACTTGGTTCGGTTTGTTTGGTTCATAAATACCAAGGTCAAGCTGAATATCTGTTTAGTGTTATACATGTCATATTTTAAGCATGTGTATTTTGCAATAATTTGCTCTTATATTTGACTGGTTACTTCTTCATCTGAACGACCCGGATCAAAAACACTTAAGTGACGTCATCATAAAACAGTAGGACGTCACATTTTACAGGTTGTCAACTTTGATAAATTACTGCGTCCTGTCATTTAACGTGAAATTCGTACACATACAGTACCTTTAACAAACAGTTATTTCAAGTATCCGCTTTTGGAAAAGATAAAGACATCAAGAGGGACTCAAGAGGTGGAAATTGCAGAGGAATTTATGACGTCACTCGTTGTCATGACCGTAACAAGATACATTCTCTCGGTTTGAAACATCTATATAAGTACATATAACTACCTATTTGTGTTAGCTAAAAACAATTGATCTCGTACATGTAGATCTACCAGAATAAAATAATTGCAATAAATAGTTTACAACGATGTAAACGGGTGGCATAAGATGGGCTGATTGAATTGCCTATATCAATGTGACATTCTGACAAATTACAAAATACGTCCCTTCATGACATGATTAAATATGTGGTGGATGGGCGATGTGGGTGGACAGTTATTAAAATGATACAACTTTGTAAACGGTCAAACAAAAACTTCCAGACAACCTTTTCAAATACATGACATGCTTGTTTTTGTCATTGATTACCGTTAGCAGTATCCGTACGTGACATTTAAAATAGACAAAAAATAAATAAAAAAAAGAATATTGATATATGGATAAGATTAACACATACTGTTAACCATTGATTAATATATTCTACATACATTAGCCATGCTCATATTTATATAAAAAAGAACTCGATCTCACACTCGCATTGTTACTCGAACTCGTGACCTGTCATTTATACAGCTTGAAGGGTCCTCCCACAAGTAAATCATTGTCAATAACATAGCTAAAGTAGTTCAAAGATTACAAAAGATTATCAATCAATCTAACATATAGCTTCATAGATCAGGCAAAGAAGAGTGAAGATGAGCTAACAGCTATGAAATGCATGGGATATTAGCCGGATTTTGTCATTCGTTTGTCGGACAAGTACATTATATCTGATCCGATATAAAAATAATTAAAATCTAGTTTACTCAATTATACTTCAGCTGTATTATATTTAAACAGCTACGTCAAGATAGCTGTATACGTTAAGGAAAACCAATTGAACGGGTCTCGTCGGTGACATGCAGTTTGCTCTGGGTTTTATAACAAGTAGGCGGTAATATTTACAACTCTAGGTGTGCCTAAGTGCTCCGAGAGATTCTTAATAACACTGTACAGCAATATAAACAAAATGTCTATTTATGAGCATGGATTATTTGGGTTAGCATTTCAACAATCACTGAAGGAATGTGACCATACGCAGGTATTCGAGCAATGTTGATGGCCATGACTTTTCTTATTACACCCTGTATAATTTATAACATCTCGTCCTTCACATACCCAATCATCAAACTTGTAGATCTTGTATGAAGAAGCGAACCTTATTCTATCATCTAAGCAAATATGTATGTCTTCCGATACTCGGAAACGTTCGATATTAGAAAATGAAATACAATCCCAGTTTAAATTACGGGTTGTATCTAACATAATGTGGATTTTCAGGTTCTCTTGTAAAACGGTATAATGAATTTGAGGTTATCGTTTGTTAGAGGCATAAACGAGGTGAATTTACACTTCCGCAGCCATCCGTACTTGTAATCAACAGCACCCGCCCCGATCATGTGTCCTAATAACTTAAATCATCGGAAAACAGAGCGAAATCGAAATCTACATTTAAATGTTCTGTATTTTTAACCTTTTGCCGTATAATCAAACTGAGACTTAGCTTAAGCGATGTTTATAATGTGATCTTAAATAAGTCTTAGTTTTTATGTCGAATGGTGTTACATTTATCAGCCAGGAATGCAAACCTACCAGACGTTCAAGTTTGCGGTAAGAAATTGAAACTCATGATAATTAATTAGAAAATAATTGTGAAGAATTTGCTGCAGTTGAAGATGAATCAATATCGCATAGTACAGTTGCACTCACTGGATCTATAAATAGAAACCCGCGAGTGTTGGTTCTTTAATTTATTTAAAAATAAAATTAAAAATGAAACAATATATCTACATTGAAAGTGGTTGAAATAATTTAAACACAATCTATTGTTATTGTTCTTCCTAACAACTGTGCTTGTATCTGCGTATGTTTTTCTTTTAAAATGTTGATATCAGCATGCTTTGAAGTTGTCAGAAAATCAAATTAATGCAAACAAATAGAATCAGTCCATACGGAAACAATTGATATGTATGTTCTTTTTAAATGAAACTGCGAATTTGCGTATATGAACACTTGAAATAGAAGTCCAAATGCAAACACATACGTAGTTAAATGTAGCATAAATGTCTAGCTGTAAGTTTGCAACGTTCAAGTAGATTCCATGGTGCAGGTTTAATACAAAACTAGCAGACGAATTTCGACTCAACTTTTATTCAACTTTAAACATATAGCAAATAAGTTATTTTAACCGGAAAAACAACACATAAATGGTGGCAATGAATTAAGGCTAGCGTACTCAGTTAAGATATAATTTATATAATTTGATATGTTTTTTTACTATACGGTTGCTGTCATGTGACTTCATACTCTGTGATTTTGGTTGAACCACCATAAACAAGTTGATTCTCTTACTAACTAAATGAGTCTTATATTACATGGTACATGGTTGTGTATTTTCAAAGTTGAACATGTTTAAATGTTTCCCTTGTTCATTTCAAGTATACGATCTTACAGCTATGTGTAGTATATGTCTTAACAAGTTAAACTCACATACCATACAACACTAGGTGTGTGTGCTTTCTTTTTGGCTTGATTTCATTAAGTGTTAATTTCATTATTTGAACTCCATGTTTAAAATATATATTCACATCGAGTCTTAAAACAAAACATTCCGAATCAGAACTTTTGTATATTTCCATAGAGTCTCTTAGGATTCTCATAGGTTATTGACCTATCTGTGTGCGTTTTATCTGTAAAGTTTTCTAATTACTACAGAAAATATCCCCCAACACACACACTCAAAAAATGGTTGGCAGCGTCATCTTAAAACTATCTACTCGCTTGGCAATATGTGGCTTGCCTCCTTCATTTCACGCTTGCTATGGGACTCGTGTTATACGTTGTACCGATTTCATCAGGGGTGCAAGTTTCACCAATATTTAGTTTAGCTTTATCTTACAGGCCTACATCGGTGTGTTGAGAACCTGATTTAGAACGTGAACCCTAAAACATGATAAAAATAGCCGCGATATTATATTTATTCATTCCGTATGATTAATCATGTCATATCTACATTCCAACAAGAAGCAAAACTTTACCGAAATCTGTATACATGTAAAACTCCAATGTTTAATAGATATATCGATATTTGATAGATGTTTAAGGTGTATTCGTCCTATATCAACTCTAACAATAATACACTAGTTTATCAGACTTTCGTACAACAGTTATAACCGTATTGTGTGAGTTCTATCAAAACCACTCTTACATGCATTTGATTCGGTCAAACTGTTCGACAGTCTTATGTACTGAACACATTGCTTCTTATGTAAAGCTACCTGTACTCAGTCTTTGATTTAGACAATGTAGTTAAACAGACACTCGATGCACATTGAGTCACACACCGTTGTAGTTTGGAAGACATATGGGAAGAAGTAACTACAAATGTTCACAACATAATTAGTGTTTTATGCTAAAAGGTAGCATCATGCTCTCTTACCATCTTAAAAATTCATGACAGCTGTACAACATATGCTACAATCAACTCAACTCGTAAAAGGGTATTAAGTGATGTCCAGTCATGTCTCAAAACTAGCGGACTCCAAAATATGCACATGTAGCAAATTTAATAAAAGTCAGAATCTGCTTCAATTCAAACGGTAGAACAGAACCGAACTTCTTGATTTTCTATTACACTTTAGACTATTACAAGTATTAGAATGAGTATATACTTGAATATAGAACAAAGACTTTGGGCATTGCATCACACACGTTTTCGAAATACCCTCTTTCATTCCACACTCGTGTGTTTCGTGTCCCCCGGCCAACTATCACTATGAACTGTTGAATTCACTCCCTACCGAGTTATTAGCTTGTTTGAGCCAATCTATTTCAATGAAGGTGCAAATATTGAAAAGGAAGGATAGTTTTATCATAGAAACCAACTGAGATGGGGCAATGTTGGAATATCATGTTTAAAATTAGATGAAGCACATTTTATGAATGGCTCCTGATTTGAAAGAAACTGACGAGGATATTTTCAAAATTTGACATGTTTCCGAATACTATGTTATAATCATCATTATGTTGCAATTCTGTCTTGGTTTCAATTTTGGCTTCATTACCAATTTGAGTTGTGCCGTCTTTCAGCATAATATTGCATATCGATCTATTTGATAATCAGTAAGTTCACACACCTTAATTTTCCATTTCAGAGATGTACAGTGCTTCGAAAGACGTTCAAAAGAAAACCACCATCCAGACAGACAGATTTCGTCGAGTAAAAAAACGAAAACAAGATTCGTTAGTTGAACAGACATCCGTAATGGTGCAATAACCCGGTCTTATCATTCCAAATAACGTGTACTGCAATTTTGAAACAATCGTCTCCTGCCGGAATTTGAAGTGCTACCAGATTGCAGCTCGTCTTCTACCAGATAATCGAAAACAGACACCACGCGTGCGAGCGCAACGAGCGAACGAGCGTGAGTTGATGAGTTATAATGCTTTTTAAAGAGTTTTAACGAGATTGTTCGCGATTTGTTACATGTTTGTCGACACACTATATTTACTCGGGTCGCCCGTTAGTCAACCCTGTAAATTCATTAAGATGTAAACGTTTTTGTTGTGGTTGTTGTCTGATGGTGTGATTAATTGAGTGTGGAGTTCTGCTATCTCGAGTTATCATCTTTTAGCCATTGCGCACCCTCCGACGAGTTCTGTCTGGGTTGAAGGCTGGTAATCTTATGTCTACAGTCACGATGAAAACGACGGATGTGGCTTGTCTGTTAGAGATTATACGCGTCGTGTTAAAACATTTTAGAATCCTGATTGTCAAAATAAGCAAACCGTTATCTAGAAGTAACGTTGGCAACTCATAAAGTTTCTATTTTCAAGGAGTAAGCAAGATGAGCTAACTGGAGTATGTTTTAGATGATTACTTGTGGGTCCATATTGCAAATGGGTTCACAATTCTGAGTAATGAGTATATTTGATGGATGACACAAGCACGAATATGGGCCATGTATTTGTGTCAATCGAGGATGAATTTCATATTACGTTATACTATATGCCATGTTCTAGATTATCAAACTCAATTCCTTGATAAATATATGATAAACTACATGGTTTAGTGTCATAGTTTACGGACTTCTTTAGTGCAAAAGGTCTTCTCGAAAGCACCAAGAACGGTTCATAACAATGCCATGGGTACTTTTCCGAGTTCGAATTTCTACGAATTCCAACAACTTCTGACGTATGTAATATTTCAACAGTTCGACACCTGGTCTGTCATAGCTTCCCAGTGGATAAAAGAGAACATTCTTGCCGTGATATTCCCAAGAGTCGTCGTCATTTTGTTTAGAAACTCTGGCCGGTGACATGCGAGGTGACTTGTCCAGGTCGCGGCGTCTCGGGAATTACGTGTGTTACCGCATGCAAACCGTTCGCCGTTGGTACTGAATCCATGCAATATCTAGTACGCGCCTGAGGTGGAATTATAGGTATTATCTGTTCGAAATTCTGAAAGCGTTGAGAGACTTCTGACAACAGTTACAACATGTTTAAATCTTAAGAAATCGGGGCACTGTTGCATCGTGATAATTACACCGTACATTTAGTATACAGCACGCAGTAACATTAAACAAAACTCACGCATGGGAATTGTGTTAGTGTGTTATGGATGAATGAAACAGATTAAGCTTTTGTTCATTCACAGATTACTAAAACGTGAGCTGTGGCTGCGTCAAAACAAATCATAATGCGGTACATTGAGGGAAAGCGGTTTGAATCAACCGCGTATCGCCTTGGTAATCTACAAACGTTTTAAAACTTCAAAAAACAACAACAAATGTACCGCAAATAAATGTTCACAGATAATCAATCGGTTCAGTCGAATCTGTTCCACCAATCAAAAGCGAGAGTACCAACTTTGATTGAACTTCACAACCACCCCGGGTATATGTATCTGCAGTTATAAAAATCACAATTGTTTTGAAGTTGGCTTTACGGTCGGTTATTTTATTGCTGCAATGTTGATTTAACTTAAGGGCTATCAAAAAAAAAATCTTCAAATAAAATGGCCGAACGAACTGACTTTTTATATATTAGTTCAGCTATTGATTCTATGGTCTCACTGCATACTTTTCTTCAGCTTGTATAATAATTGATTTCCCATTTAAAGCAAATATATCCATACTACGTGTCGGTTTGAACATTGTCAATATCAATCAAATAACATGTAATGAAATCTAAATCCGACAAAGAACGCAAAAGGTGTCTACGGTAAATTAAGTCCAGTTTTACAAAAGAAAGGTTCAACTAAAAGCTTGTTCAATTCAATTCGACATTGTCAGAAAATCGGCTATGGATTTATTTATAAATTTAAGTTCTACTTACTTTAGGAGTAACACCGATAGATGGCGTCTTTGTGTGACAGATAACAATAAAATAGAACAGCAGACTACACCAAAGAAACGTTCGGAACTAAACGTAACCACGAAGAACTGAACGTGGATGAATAAAAACGGAATGGACAAGAACATGATTTTCCAGCCAATATATTGAGTGTGCTGTGCCTAAAAAATAAATATTTAAGATTTAACATAATTTTGGACAGATGTGTACAAGATAAGTACCTGTAGTTAAAAAGGGCTGCTCAGAGTTAATTATTAATAAAGGTGTTCTTGAACTTTAATCGGTTACGTATACACTGGCATTTTATGGTGCCTACATTACATCATCACACCCACTAGTACTTACGATTTCGTACATAATTATATAACCGTAGCGTATTAACGTACAGCAAAGAAAATGTTTAATTCACCTTGAGAGTTGAGCAAGATGCGGATATCAATATTCGGACCATGTGTTCAGATGTTTATCAATATTCGGACAATGTGTTCAGATGTTATCAATATTCGGACCATGTGTTCAGATGTTTATCAATATTCGGACCATGTGTTCAGATGTTTATAAAATTTCGGACCATGTGTTCAGATGTTTATCAATATTCGGACCATGTGTTCAGATGTTTATAAATATTCGGACCATGTGTTCAGATGTTTATCAATATTCGGACAATGTGTTCAGATGTTATCAATATTCGGACCATGTGTTCAGATGTTTATCAATATTCGGACCATGTGTTCAGATGTTTATCAATATTCGGACAATGTGTTCAGATGTTATCAATATTCGGACCATGTGTTCAGATGTTTATCAATATT
>ENA-OREC01001213-OREC01001213.1-marine-metagenome-genome-assembly--contig:-NODE-1213-length-12611-cov-12.356391_pt1 | contig 12611 bp, 5 predicted proteins | sample MGYA00248626_ERZ508543 | MGnify/ENA primary metagenome ERZ508543 (study PRJEB26211, sample SAMN05518279) | marine metagenome | isolation source: Puget Sound, Washington, USA | host: Bankia setacea... | reverse complement strand
ATCTGTATGGTGTACTGTGTGCAATGTTCTATATCTGTATGGTGTCCTGTGTGCAATGTTCTATATCTGTATGGTGTCCTGTGTGCAATGTTCTATATCTATATGGTGTCCTGTGTGCAATGTTCTATATCTGTATGGTGTCCTGTGTGCAATGTTCTATATTACTTAACAAAGACTCAATATTTGGTTGCAATAGTGTATTTTTAATCCATATTATTTGCGGAATTTTGTTAACTATTGGACAACTCGACTGATTTTAATTGGATGTTAAAAACATTATAATTGGCATAATGCATTTTCAGACCACGCCCTTTGTGATTCGAATTTTATTTCAATCAAAATCGCTCGTGATAAACAAACTGATCGACTGCCGACCTCATATTTTTTTGGGACGATAAAATTGTTCAAACTTAATGAATGGCTACGTGCTCTATGGCCATCGTTTCTATAGAAAAAAATCTTCAGATCACTAGCTCAAAGGTTTACACAATTTTTTAAACAATTATTAAAGATTAAAATGCTGTTCTAGGTGGACTTATACCAATGTTAGAAAAAGTTAGTAGTATCTAATAGTAGGTATTTGATATACATGTATGCTACAGAATTAGGAAAAGGGTTACTTAATAACTATATATTCAGGTATTTTTCAAAAATACGTTTTGTCAAAACACACAAACTACTTTACTGAGTTTACTTAATTTAATCATTGACAGCCCAAATATAAACACATTAAATTACCCCTTAGTACTGGTCTATAAACTTTAGAAATCCGACAAAGCGCGCATTTAGCCCTAAACCCCCCAAAAGTAGGTAAGTAAAACATGAGATTATTTATGCTTTCAGCAAGGCTTTAAATTTAAAGACTGCGACTTACCTCTATCTTATGAGTTTGTAATACTCTATAAAATGGTACTGCAATATTCATAGTCTGTTAAAATTTATGCAGACTACGGGGAAAACAGTTTGTACAAAATCAATATACTTCCAATAGGCATTTTTTGCGCCATACATGGGCCGCTTCAATATTTTGCCGCGGTCCAGTCTAAACCGCATCCCTATTCTAAATCAATTGTGAAAGGGGTTTATTAAGCTAAGATAAATCAGAATAAATCTTATGTACCAATTAACGACCCCAGCTTTTATACAGAAATTAGGTTAAGATATCTTCTTACCTTGATTGTTCGCCGGACAAGCCACCATATCATCATCATCTACCATACAGCCCAGCTTTTCAGTCATCTCCTTCATGCTACTCAGTCTTCCACTTCTCATCTCTTCTTTCCCATTACTTTCCTTGTCCAGATCACCTTCTTCAGTCTCTTTCTCTTCCGCAACATGATTTACCACAGTAACTTCATTTTTCCTTCTACCACCTTTGCCAAGTTTGCGGTTGTCTTTTGATTTTACTTTTAATAATTTTTCATTTTCATTAACCTCATTGTCAGCAGATTTCCCACCATTTTTATCTCTGCAAACATCTTTACTTTCAAACTCTTTGTCACCTTCCTCATCTTCCACACTGTTATCAGCCTCATCCTTAGATGTACATTTCTTTCTAGTAGTTCTGCCAGTTCTCCGAGTGGTTCTTGTATCCCCTCTCATCACTTCTATTGGTTCATAAAAATCATTTTTGATATCTAACACATTAGTATTCAATAACATCATGCTGCTTGTTTTACCGGTGTCTTCATTTGTTTCATTTATTTCAATGTCAACTTCACTTGCTTCAATACTCAGTTCAGTTATTTCAATGTTAACATCAAAGTCACCTATAGAATCATCACCTCTAGTTCTTACAATTTCTACATCTCCAACATTCTTTTTTCTCCTTCCCCTGCTTTGTGGTTTTTCTTCACAAACTTCTTCCACAGCGTTTTCTACATTAGTAATACTAGAATCAACTTTCTTTTTGGATCTACTAGTTCCCGCTGGTTTTCCGTTTTTTTTTGGCTCGGATATACTATCAACTCTATTCTCTTTAATTTCTTTATCTTTAGCTTTCATGGTTGCCTTTCTAGCTCCATTTACCTTCTTTGCTGACTTGCTGTTAACTTTTGTTTTACCTATTAATGGGGAGGCTTCGAAGCTAAAGTTAAACACATCCTTGTTCAATTCATCAAGTTTGGAATCTATAAGAACACTATTGTCTTGTTGGGAAATATCACTTTTTGATTCATCAACTTCATTCTCAATATCTTCATTAATATCTTCATTACCTTTAACCTTTGCCTTCTTCTGTTTGGTATTCTTCACTTTGCCCTTCTTGGCCTTTACATTATTTTCAACAACATCTTCAGTAGCTTCTACCTGCTCATCAACAATAACACCATTCTTCCTGTTACTTTTATTGGATTTAACCTTGTCTTCAACAGCTTCCTTAGTAGTCCTAACATCGTCATCCACAAATATCTTATTGCTTACACTATTTCCAGCCCCTGATATAAAGTCCAGCTTACATGCCAACTGAGGTCCTGTTAGAGTTTTCATTGGAGTTTTTCTGGATTTTCTTGGTTCAGTCCTTGACTTACCGGACCGACCAATGCTTGGAGTTACTGGTTTCTTACTCGGAAAAACAATGTCTCTGTCGTCTTCATCAAGTAAAGTAGCCAGATCTTTAATCCTATTTGCTGGAGTCCTTGATATACTAACAATGTTCGGTTTCTTTGCACTGGAGAACACTTGATTTAAAACTCCAAGCTTTGGTGTCATGAAAATATCCAGATTCTTTTTAGACTTCAGTGGAGTTGCTACAGTTTTGCTTTTCGTCTCTGATTTCATTATATCTCTAACAGCCTTTACTTTAGCTGCTTTACCTGCTTCTCCGAATGAGACTTTCTTTTTGGTACTAATACTAACATCTTGTAGAGTGGAACTAGCCATCTGTATGTCTGTTTGAGATAAGTCAGGTATGATAGGGAGCTTGGTATTTAACAATTCTGTGGATGCTAACAAATGTCTTGATGCCTCACAAAGTGCTAATCTGGACAAGAGGAAAGTCTCATGGAGAACATTGTCAAACATTCTATTCTCTTGCATTTCTTCAACCATGCTCCAAGTGAGATCCAAAGAGTTGTAATCTTTCTGATGTAGAAACATCTCTGCTTGAACACACGTTGCTGTTAAACACGAAGCTAGTAAACCTGGGCTATTCTTCAGACCAGAATCATTCAAAGATTTCGGTCTTTGCTTTGAAGGAGTCTTAAAGTAGCTCGCTGGGTCTAGAAATGCTGTGGTTTTGAACACATCATATTTTGTCTGCATCTGGTACAGGACTTTGACCACAGAGGTTTTATTTCCTGCCTGTAACAAGAATTGAACCACTGCTACACCAGCTAACACTGATAACTTATGTAGGCGATTGTTAGAGCATTCAGTCAGACCCTCCATTACACAGGTACAAACAGGTATACTTAACTCCTCTAAAGATCTTTTCTTATCACTAGTCAGTTCTTCAGATTTTCCGGCCCTTTCTGGTGTCTTTTTCTCTGCATCTTCATGACTGATCTTTGCTTTAGGTGTAATACTGAGGTCTTCGAAACCAAAACAAGCGTCAGACTCTTCAGCAGCTATCTTTTCTGTGTCTTTTGCAGTGGTTTTTGTGGTGTCACTTGGTTTACCTACAGAGGCAACACTTCCATTGATGTTAAAGACACAACTAATGGATTCCATAGTTTCAAGGGCTTTCTCAAAGCTGGCATTCATGGCTTGCACACACAGAAGTTCATTCAGAAATAAGCTACACCTGAAAAAGATACAATGCACTGTCAACATAATGTAATTTGTATTCCATTTCATATTTTATCCAATTTATTATAATGGGGGACAAATGTACTGACCAAGGAGCTATTTGATCAATGCTTATAGGTATACTTTGTGAACCAGTATTGAACCTATGTATGGTATCCTGTTCTTCATTGGCCAGTGTATTGAACCTATGTATGGTATCCTGTTCTTCATTGGCCAGTGTATTGAACCTATGTATGGTATCTTGTTCTTCATTGGCCAGCGTATTGAACCTATGTATGGTATCCTGTTCTTCATTGTGTATCATATTCAAGCAAGTTGTCTTCAAAATCATAGGCAGGTATTCTTATCAGAAGTTTAGGCAGAAACCTTTGTTGAACATTAATGATATGATAAGAGATTATTTACCATGCAGGCAGGGCTTGTGACTGTGCCAGACGGAGGCCAATACTTAGGTAGCAGACGGCATCTCGGGGAATTCCCACCAGTCTGTACAGGCTACACAGATGATACAAGGACTGTAACAACTCATTCTGGTACTGCCATATATCTGTAACTAAATACATGATATAAAGTAAAGCCTTGATTTTTATATATTCAATTACCAGACATTTCAAAAGTGCTCTAATCATCTTTAAAATGCAGAAAACCAATTCTAAATATATTATACTCAAATAAAATTGTTAATAATGACTGCTAAGTCAAACCTAGTTTATTTCAATATAAGAAGTAAATGCACATCAAAGTGTACAAGTACAGCAAATATAATCAAAGTTTTCCCCAAGTTTTCCTTTTTCACATTTTTTTATATAGAAAAGAATGTCTCTACAAGAGTGTAAGTTCCTCGTGAGCCGGAGTGTGTAACAATGGTAGGGCTCCAAGAAAATATTTTCCATATACAAGCCCCAGGCCTGTGGCCTCTGAAAATGGACAAGCCCTGATCTTTTTCAGACAAGCCCCAAAACAAATCCATTTTACAAATTCTCCTCATATCAAGGTTTAACTAGTAAACAAACTCCGATTGGGTGAGTGTTATCATTTAAGACCAGTAATCCGTAATCCAAGAAAAAATATTGAGTTGATCATGGGCCGAATCAAATATAAACAATCTACGTCATTTTACGCTCTACGATGCATTAATTAACAAGAGCAAACAGGTGTGCATTCTTTAACTCTATACAAAAAAATTTATCGACAGTAAGGCCATCTCGTTGTTTAATAAACTAATTGTTTGTACATCATAGCATGGTTTCCAAATGCGCTAACTGCATAGATGTCAAGGCTCAGATGAAGCTGAGAGTGAGAAAATATTCTAGGGGGTGCAGGGTCATGGTCCCCCGAAAAAAATGATTTCTAGATCGATTGTTGTGTGTTTTGGAGACAGTTTCAGTCAATGTTATTACCCAAATTTCATTAAGCTTGCATGATTTTTTAGAGTTTCACTCTAACTTTTCAAATCAAGGAGTCGGACTCCTAACCAATAAAATCAAAGAGTCCGAAAGAAAATTAAGGAGACCGAAATAAAAAACCGTAAAATGCATGCACTTGTTTATATAAATCCGTTTTTGGGGGGTAGTGGAGTCTTGCATCCTCTAAAGAATTGTTTGAAATGCAGTTATATCTGTTAGTATGTTGTTTTCCACGGCTCACGCGATTGAAGTCTTTCAGTTTGGTTCTTTAAACTTTCATTCAGTTTCAAATTCAATTTAAAACGCGTTTACATGACTCGACGATTTGTCACTTGTTTTCGCGACGTCGCCATTCACATAATCGCCATGTCGAGAACGGTTCATTCTTAAAACCATAATGCTTTTATGGTTGAGAAATACAGAAAATGGTCTTTTTGAAAGCTAAGCAATCGTTTTTGACGATGCAATAGTGTTATCACGACACCCATGTTGTACTTGTACAAAGGCGGAACACGGTCCCACAGACTTTCTGAATCGTGATAACGATTACAGTATTAATCTCAATCTTTCCGACCACGTGTGCGTTTTTGTGGAAGAAAAGACGATCGCCGTTTACAAAATAAAGAAAGAATCGAGCTACTAGCACTATCAGACAATGCCATATTGTTTACATTGACACCGGGTAACGATTAATTTGCATTAGTATTCATGTGGCTAACATTAGATCAGACACAACTAAAATACAAACTAATGGTTTGACCGATTTATTCATAAAGCCGTAGTATTTATTTCGTAAATTTTGTTATAATTGAAATGCGTGAGAAATTACGTAGTCAGCGTGAGACCGTGATTTCATTGCCAAAACCGTGAGACTTGACAGGTATGTAACTGTTAATACTCCACCCACTTGTTTTTACCGTTAGAGCTACCACATGTGTTTATAGTGACTTGCTATACTGGGTTATCAATTTTACTTCACACTTTAAGCTTAGGTACAGCGAGAATCATGGACCCGTCAAATTGTATAATATGCAGTCCCTATCAGATAGTTAAGAGACTGTGTGTATCTCACTTATTAAACTAAACACACACAGATTTTATTTTGGACAGGCCTGATGGGCTGCAACCTTGTGAAACAGAGGGGCCCGAAGTGGGAACGAATAGCACACCCTTTCAGAAAAGGACTCTGTTTAAAAGTATAGTTGCTACTAGCTTACCATTTTGCTTATCTTCCTTATATTTGAAGACGCAACTTAACACAGAGATATGACAATGTACAGCTTCATAAGCCAGACTGAGTAGATGATGGTTGGACAGTTGTGTAGTATGGTCCCCAGATAAACACAGACACTGAGACAGCAGACGGTTAGCCTTTCCCACTGTTAGGTACGAGGACACTGTGCTCTGATTGGTCGACTGTATCACATGCTCTAAACACTCAACAGCCTCACTTCTCTGTACAAATCAAAATAGACCACATTTAATCCACAATGCAAATCTAAACAATGAGTGGAAATTGTCAAAATCCCAACTAGCCCTGCACACAATAGGGAATGCGGTGGTAAAAACAAGAACACATGATAGGTTTCAAAATTTCAACTCGTCCTTCTAAATCAACTCTTTAGGGCTATAGGAAGAGTGGAAACTTCGTGCCCTTCTAGGTATATGTAGACACTTTATTCTCTAAACAAGTACAATAGATCTTGGATATAATGCAGTCAATGAACAAAGTGAGATTGAGTAAAGATTGGTTCGGTATAATGTATATTACAGAGTATTTGCTAGAACCATATTTAATCAAACTTTTTTTGTAGACATATAATATAACAAGGAAACACTTTCAACACTGATTTTACCTTTCCTGTATACATGGCCACTTTGGATTGAAGCAAGGTTATATGTACATCATTCTTCTTGTATCCACCTGTCTGTAACAATAACCCTGCTTCTCGATATGCTCCCATGGCAACCAGAGCGCTACCAAGGTGACAAGTTATCTCTGTGGATCTCTTATGACCTTCAATACTGTCTGATATGTGCTTGGCCACCTTCAAAACTTTTGCTGCTAATTCAGGCTGACAAAACAGAAGTAAGATGTTGGTTTAAATCTGACTGATAAACCCATTAGATATAACATAGCATTCCAAATCATGAACTACTACCATTAATCATTATAATCATAGAGACGATCAAATTTGTTTGACTGTATGATATCTCTTTCTGATGCAAAATCACAAAACAATCATTGCTGTAATTTGCTAGCAATCCTGCATTATGTAAAAGCAACCAAGCTCATTTGCAATTTAAATATTGATTAGACCACAGGAAACTTTATATGTTCAATATCTTTCTTTTTAGCTTTCAATTTTTTATGCATTATTTGTTTGAAAAGTATAACCAATTTTAACACAACTTTTACACACTAAAACAGAAGGGGACACCCAACAAATCTCAATTGTTTTAGCGGTTGAAATATTTTGTGTCTGGTAAACACCTGAAATTCCAATTTAAATTGGAATAACAGGGATCATGTGAATATTCAGCCCTTACCTGTACCATGGTATGTAGTCTTGTGGCACACTGGAGCATCAGGTCAATGTATTGGTCTGTAGTTATGAGAGGTTCTTCATTGTCCAAAGTCTCATCCACCATACTCTTCCCTTCCAACGTGCAATCATCAATATTTTTCGCCACAATCTTGTTTGCTTTCTTTTGTTCTTTTGCTGCACTGGTTTTACTTGCCCTGGCGCTTGAATTGTATCTACCCCCATCTACAGACTGGCTTTCACTTTCTGAGATACTATTTTCCCAATGATCAACGGCCATTTTTAAAAAGTCCAGATAGGTTTGTTCAGCTTGAAAACTACATGTTATTGATACACCAGACATAGTTCCAGATATCTTCAATATTCCGTCATCATCTGATGAGTCTGTTTTATATCTCAGCTGCTACAAATCAAGAAATCAAACAAAATTCTAAACTGTTGTTTTTCTTTTAGATGGTAACCCAGTATGAATTCATACAACTTTCCCTAATAATTTATTATATCTTTGCTTTTATTCAACTTTTCTAATCTGAAGCCATCCAAGGAAATGTATAAATATAATTGAAACAAACACAGACAAAAATATTAAACAAGTTCATCAAACTAACTTATATTCACTAATTCAAATACATGTACAAAACCAGGATAAAACCCCATAAACCTACACTCCTCATTTTATTATAAAAGAATGTTATTGTGTTTGTTATTTTTTATTTGATTAGGCCTGCCACCAATGAGCACCGTTGCACAGTAGTTAGCGCATATGTCCCCTAATCGGTGGATGCCTGTCAGGCGTGAGTTCAAATCACATCAAAGGTTCCCAGTGTATCATTGAGCAAGAAACTTTACCCTCATTGCTCAGTCCTGATCGGTTTCCATGAAAGATTTTGATTGTGATTTAACAAATGATTTTGCTTTCTGCTACCTTACTAAACTTTTCAAGAATTATGTGACTGAAAAATAAAATTCTCTCCTCAGCTGTTACTCTGCTTATATAGCATGTGTTACCTTTGCGTATTTGTCATGTAGGATCAGATATTTGAGGAAAGAGGCCATTCCCAGGAGTCTCTCTGATTGCTGACTTCCTGTCGTCTGCAACACGGCCAGGGCTTCATCCAGCATTTCACTCACTGACCTGAAAGGGAAGATGTTTTGCTTTAATATAAGTCATCAAGCCTTCAAAATTGCGCCCATTTAGACAGAATGACATCTATTTTTATTTCTAAGGAGCGAAATGCATAATTGGATATACTTTCGCAGGGGAAGCTGAGTTAAACAGGCCACAGCCACAAGGCACGAAAAATATCCAAAATTTGCTCATCAAAGGATATTGGTTAAATATAAAAAAATACATTTCTCACGCCCTGACCTATATAGACAGCTCAAATCAACCAATACTATCAGCCTTGTCTATCCTACCTTTGTTTATACTGCATTCCAGTGACAAGCATGTTATGTGCCAGGTCTATAAGAGTTTCAGCATGCTGTACCTCAGTTCCTCGTGCTTCTATCATCTCTGCTAAGATATAATACTCCACAGCTGGGTGCCGTCTGAAAAAAGTGACGTCACACAATAAGAGTTCCTTTTGGACCATGGTAAAGTTTAACTAAAGCTCTTACACAAAACTTAAAACTTATGCACACATTTCAGGCTTGAATAAAATCTTAAACCCTTAATAAAATCCAACAGAATAATATATTAGATAAGGGTTATACAAAAAAATCACAATGAAAAAAGGTCATTATATCCATGTGTGACAGTTTAACTCTTACAAAATTATGAAGCAATCTATGTGTAAGACACCGGTTCTTAGTTCATGGCTGATTTTGAAATAGGTTGTTCCTGTAAAAATATTGGAAATTTTACAATGGGACAAAAAATAACAACTTTCCAGACCAGTAAAAGTTGACTGTCTTTTGCTATCTCTGATGTAGCAGGTTAAGACTGTGTGTACTTACTTGGAGAAATGTTTCCATGCTTGTATCTCAGCCATTAGAAGTTGTCTGTTCATCAAACCGGCAACTGAACATCCACAACTCTTCATGATTGAGCCAAGAGTCCTAGAAGTAAAACAAATCCAAAACACAATCAGATGAAAGCAGGAAAAAGATCTTAAGCTCTACTTGTCTTGCTTATTAGAGGGTAAGGTTAAAAATCAAGAAAATTGCATTTTAAGTTTTAAAATGTCCACTTGAATCCAAAATAGAGTTTTATCAACTTTTGCTTTGACACCATTTACTATTGGATATTTTACCGCACTTGACAATGAGTACAACTTGTAAAATACATGTTGACATTTTCATTAAAAGGCATTTAAGGCTTAAAACCCAAAAACAACTACTGCCTCAATTCAAAGTGTGCCAGTTAAAAGCAGACCATGAATACTACTGTGAAACTTTGCAGCATGTAATAAGAAAAGGCCATAAGTCACCCTAAAGCATTGGGTAACAATGTAGTAGACCTTTTTAATTTAGACATTACAACATCAAGCACTACTTTAACATATTATGTGTTTTAAAATCTGTATGTGATCATTTTACAACACAAAATAGGTTTACAATTTTACAGATCACAACTCTCCTGGAACGTACATAGATTTGAACATGTCATCTTTCCCAGCAACCTCACGTTTGAGTCTAGCCCAGGTTTTGGCAATGGATGTCACGGCTGAGGGGCTGGCAAGGAGAGCCTGTATAACTGCCTTAGTACCTTCCACCCACAGACCTTGCTTCTCATAACTCTCTATCAACAACTCATGGTCCTGGAGGCTTGACTGAAGTTAACAAACACATAGATACAGTGCAATTGAAACTGATTCCATCCAAGTTATCTAAGACCTGCCATGTGCTTACAGACATTCATTAGTTGTATTTTGAGTAGTTGGGACTTTAAAATGATGTACACAAAACGATAGTATACATTATTAATTAACTATTCAGTATTAGACGCTATATTGTAAATATAGATTGACTTGTATCAAGAATTGGAAAACAATAATTCCTGAAAACAAGGCCAATACGAAATAAGCAGGGCTAATACGACTTATACAGAGCCCATATGAAAATGGACAAATTTGATTGGTTGATGCAGCAGGGCCAATACGAGATCTTTTCTAAACCAGTTTCTTTGTCCGCCATTTTTCTCTCGATTCAAAAATGTTTGGCTGCATAACTATCGCTAATTATAGTTTCTGTGTTATTATATTTGTGTTATTTGTAAAAGAAAAGAATAACTTCATCCCGGTTATCAGTATTTCGTCTGTTTCAAATGTTAACTTTTTCGTTCTATTTATAGCGTTAAAACAAAAGTAATATAAAGTCGGCTTGACCTTTCCAACAAAATTAAAAATCCGCTGTCGCTGTAAACAATGTAAAGTAATTGTAAAGCTCTGAACATAAGAATCACAAACAAGAAGGTAACCATACCTTTGTCAACACGTAAGTAAATAAGATCCACACATTGCTCGAATTCTAATTTGCCGTTATTATTTTCATGTCCATCAATGAAGCATGGCGTTGATGACTCGTTGATTTATCTCACTGCTGACATTCTAATCCAAAAGTATCCAAATACAGTGAATGCAAGGTGACACGAAGTCAGAAGTGTTGATGTAATTGAAAAACCTCAGAACGACTGATCAGACTCAGAAATCTGCGAAATTTGAACACAGAAACAGGGTCCGATTACAATTACAGTCATTTTGTGATTTGCTGTTCTCCTCATCTCGCCATTTAAAATATATTCATAAACGTTTTCACCTCATGTGTTAAGTATCCGGTTTGTTATAGTTCACTACATTATTAAACATCCTTTATAATCAAAGTTCATTGTTATACGTGTTGACAAACTCCACAGACACTTCAATGTTTGCAAGTTTCATTTGTTTCTCACTGTGTATTAATTTTAATGAGTGCAAATGGCGTCACAGTGATTTATGTAAATCGATTTAATCGCTGTCTGCAGTTGTGTGCCCTTTTCTTTGTTTAATTAAATATTTATAAGAAGTTTGATTTTGATTGATATCTGTTATGTGCTTTATAAAGCTTAAAGAAATTGTTAACCAGATATGTGTTCCATAAAGAAAAACAGTTAGAAATGATACTAGACTTTTTATAATATAATCCCTTGGTATGGTACACTTATTATAAATAAATCAAAATCTTATTTACAGTCCTTAAACATGTATTAGTTAATTAATCAAAATGTCATTAATCGGGAGATTTCATATTGGCCTCGTCCTGTCTATTGGCCAAATAACAGGGTCAATATGAAATCACCCAATTAATAACATTATATTACAGTACCTTCTTCATGCTTTGTCGCAATTCTATGGCAGATGTACAGATTTGTGTTGTGACTTCTGGGCATCCTTTTTGTAGGCTGTAGCTAGCGATGGAGGTACATATGTAACCTGTTAACAACATAAACTTCAAATTGATATTTTACATGCTTAAAAACAAAAGAAAGTAGTTATTTTCCCTAATTGCTTTACATTTATTTTAATCATGGACAAGATCTATAAATCTAAATGCTCAAATGGGCTAACATCGTTGTGAATTAAAATCTGGAAATGCTTGAGCTCCAGGTATTGGTCTTATTAAACACATAAAGGTACAAATATGTTTATAATCATAGGTTTAAAGCTATAGGTATATAGGTATATATATATATATGATAAAGTGAATAAATACTGCATAGTGAATACCTAGTTATGTTTAAACACCAGTAGATAGTGACTGATAGTGGATACTAAAGTATACGTATATAACAGATTAAACACCAGTAGATAGTGGACAACAAAGTATACAAATATATCAGATTTAACACCAGCAGTTAGTGACTGATAGTGGATACCAAAGTATACATATATAACAGATTAAACACCAGTAGATAGTGACTGATAGTGGATAC